>Ga0114951_10002467_pt1 | contig 20897 bp, 11 predicted proteins | sample AM7aDNAmetaG_FD_88677 | JGI IMG/M metagenome (GOLD analysis project Ga0114951, IMG submission 88677) | Freshwater microbial communities from Finland to study Microbial Dark Matter (Phase II) - AM7a DNA metaG | ecosystem: Environmental > Aquatic > Freshwater > Lake | place: Finland: Lake Alinen... | reverse complement strand
ATCCCAAATTGTCCATTAGAACCATCAAGAAGAAAATTCGAACTCAAAGGCAGCCGATTTTTCCCAAAGTTTTCTTATCCATGCTCTTCTGTTCATTTGAAGAGCCATTTTTACGATTACTTTGTTTGAGTGTTCTTCTATATATGCCGGAATGGCAAGAATTTTATATCGTAAAGTAGATAACCTGTTTCTCACTTTTTCATTGATAATTACCTGCTTAAACAGACTCATAAAATTGTAAGCAATGGTCATTAACAACAAACAAGCTTCAGTACTATCAAAACCATCTTGATTCATTTTGTCCAATCCATAGTCGTATTTGAGTTCTTTTATTCTGTTTTCGCAGTTTGCACGTCCTCTGTACAATCGCCAAACATCTGCCGCAGATAGTTTTAAAGTTGTAACGTAGCAAGTGTACCGATAACCATTTAGTTCATAGTCATGCTCGAACAAACTCAACTGTTTGCCTACTGCTTTTGGGCGTTTAGCTATTTTCTGCCTTACCGCTATCATTCTTCTACCTTTAGTCCATTCTTGTGCTTTATATTCAAATTCAGCTATTTCAATACCATCTTCTATTTGTAACCATGTGTGCTGAGCAGCAATTTTTCGTTGTATGGTAACGTACATCGGAACAGCCACTATGTAATCAATAGCAACATCTTCTTGCTCCAGATGATCAAATATGGTCTTGTCGTAGAATCCACTATCTAAACGGAGTAACCCAATTTTCTTGCTCCCAAAGAATGAAAGCGTTTCCTCTAAAAATGCCTTGAAATTGTTGGCTGTGTGGGCATCGCCCGAGCGTAACCAAAAATTGGCAACCATTTCTATTTCTGAAACAAAGGCAATGATAGGATGTTGCGATTTGCGACCGGGCTTATGTTTGTTATAGCCTTTTTTAGCTCCTTCTTGTTCGCCATACCGAGTAATGACCGAAGAATCAATATCCAGCGTAAAATTGTCAAACTTCAGATTATCAAAGAACCAACGATAAAGACCTCCAAATATGGAATAAGTGCTAGCCATGTCGAACTTCTCAAAATAACGTTGAAAAGCCTTATGTTCAGGCATTTTATCCCAACCAAACATTTTTTGAATGCTTCTATCCATGCGGGTTATATCCAACTGCGCAAACCTATTGGCGCCACACCATACACCTGCCATGAATTGAACAAACAACTGAATGGGAGAATAACCGCGATTGGAACCCTGTAACGGCAGAGGCAAATGCTCCAATTTATCTACAAAACCAGATTGAATCAACAGCTGTTTCAAGATTGCTAACCCACCATAAGCTGTAATTTCCTTATCTACGAACTCTAATTCCATAACTGTGCATTATATGACAAAAATAATATGCAAAAATAATGAATTAATGTAATATAACGTGTTGATAATAAATACTGTATAACTCCAATTTTCTAATGGTGTCCATTAGATTTCCTAACAAAAAAATAGATACTCAGAAATCAAATAGTTCTAATGGACAATTTGGGATTATCTTGTGACGCTATAACCCGATAGTGACCCACACAAATTCCCAACCCCGTTCACTCCAAGCGACAGGGTCAGTTTCGTATTAACTAATTTCAGCAGTTTTTCTATCAAAACCATCTGGAAATGAAACAAAACGACAAAGGTGAAAACTGCCCCTATTTTTTCGGGCTATTTATTTATTCTTTTAGGTTTGACAATCCCTATCAAAGTTTATTCAAAATAAGATTCTGTCATAAATTCGTTAAATCATTCTAATTGTTGGCAGGTATTCAAACAATTCGTACACAATTTGCATTCTCATAGCACAAACCGACCAATTCGTCATGTTAAAGAGAATAACCTACCTCCTATTTATTATTTTATTACCATTCAGTATTTCTGCTCAGACTTCACTACACGGTACTATTCATAGCAAAACAGGAGAACCACTTGTTGGAGTCATTATTCTTTTTCCTGAACTTGGAATCGGTACCGTAACCGATAATAGTGGTAACTACTCTGTCAATAAACTTCCAAAGAAGAAACTGGAAGTTGAAGTAAGCTTTATCAACTATAAAAAAGAAGCTGAAACAATCGATTTATCAGAAATCAATCGAAAAGACTTTGTTTTGGAAGAGTCAGTTACCGAAATTACTGAAGTGTTGGTTCACGGGCATAGTAATCCACTGAAAATGCTACAAACTCCAACACCAATATCGATAGTTACTCAAACTGATTTATTGCAAAAATCATCAACTAACATAATTGATGCCCTTGCCTCCCAGCCCGGAATTTCACAAATTACCACCGGAAGCGGCATTTCAAAACCTGTGATTCGTGGATTAGGTTACAATCGTGTTGTGATAGTGAACGATGATGTCAGACAAGAAGGACAGCAATGGGGCGATGAACACGGTATTGAAATTGATGAAGCAGCCGTTTATAGTGCTGAAATTCTGAAAGGTCCTGCCAGCTTGCTATATGGTTCGGATGCAATGGCGGGTGTTATCAGTTTCTTCTCTGCTCCCACTCTACCTGAAGGCAAAATGAAATTAAACCTGATGACCGATTATCAAACCAATAACGGGTTGATTGCTTACTCGGCAGATTTTGCCGGACATAAAAAAGATATAATCTGGGATTTGCGCTACAGCAACAAACAAGCTCACGCTTATCAAAACCGTTACGATGGCTATGTATTTAATTCAGGTTTCAGCGAAAATGCTATTTCGGGACTAATCGGACTGAATAAATCGTGGGGGTATTCTCACCTTAGCCTGAGTGCTTATAAGCTTATTCCGGGCATGGTAGAAGGCTACCGCGATAGTTTGACGGGTAATTTTACAAAACCTGTTGCACTAAGCAATAATACAGCAGGTGAATCTATCGCTACACAAAGCGATTTTATTTCGTACGAAAAACCGTTCCCTTATCAGGTGGTGAATCATTACAAAGTAGTGTGGAATAACAATATACTGATGGGTTCGGGGACATTGAAAACCACGCTTGGTTATCAGCAAAATCGTCGTCAGGAATTTGGCGACATACTGAATCCGAATAAATACGGTCTTTATTTTCAGCTTCATACGGTCAATTATGATATTCATTATCTACTTCCACAAAACAATGGCTTCGGAATTTCATTCGGAATAAACGGCATGTACCAAAACTCTTTGAACTTAGGTTCAGAATACCTTGTGCCTGAATACCGGTTATTTGATATTGGTGGATTTGTTATTGCCAAAAAGAAAATCGGAAATGTGGATATAAGCGGCGGACTTCGCATTGATAACCGTTCTGAAACTGCTGACCCACTCTTTCTGAAACCTTCGGGCGAGAAAACCAACTCCACTGACATTAGCTCCATTCAACGATTTGCAGGTTTTAAAACTGACTTTCCCGGATTCAGTGGTAGCGTGGGTGCAAGTTACCAAATTGATGAGAACTGGAATTCAAAACTGAATTTATCAAAGGGGTTTCGTGCGCCATCTATCAACGAATTAAGCTCCAATGGTGTTCATGAAGGAACTATCCGGTACGAAATAGGGAATCCAAACCTGAAACCCGAAAGCAGTTTGCAAATAGATTATGAACTGGGATTTGAAAGTGAACATATCAGTTCCAAACTAAATCTGTTTCTGAATTCTATCGACAATTATATATTTTCCAGCAGGTTACCTGCTAAAAATGGAAATGATTCAACAATCGATAATTTTCCGGCATTTAAATTTTCCTCAGGTAATGCCCGCATCATGGGTGGTGAATTCAGCATCGACATTCACCCGCATCCGCAACACTGGCTTCATTTCGAAAACAGTTTTTCGTATGTGAACAGCCAACTTCTGAATCAGCCTGACTCAACCCAATATCTTCCTTTAACTCCAGCTCCCAAATGGAAATCAGATATCCGCATAGATATTCACAACAGTCTGAAAACCCTGAAAAATTTATATTTTCTGGTTGGTATTGAACATAATTTTGCTCAGAATAATATTTATTCAGCTTATAATACAGAGACTGCCACTCCGGCTTACACGCTTCTAAATGCAAGTTTAGGAACTGACGTTGTAACTGCTAAACACTTGCTTTTTTCGGTTTACATTAACGGTTCTAATCTCACGAATGAAGCTTACCAAAGCCACCTGAGCCGTTTGAAATATGCACCTGAAAATTTAGTTACAGGCCGTGAAGGAGTTTTTAATATTGGAAGAAATCTAAGTATTAAGGTGATTGTACCAGTGGAGTTGTAGGTTTAGGGGATTAGAACCAACAATTTCTGCATTTCCATACTTTGTCAAAACTATAAGAAATCATTAATTCGTGACTACCGAAGGAACTTTGACTAATTCCGCCCATATCGTAATCGTAGGTGTATGACACTTTTAAATTCTTACTGAGATTTACCCCAAGTAAAAACCCCATTTCACTCCATGTTCGATAGAAAAACCCAATCTGAAAGGGATTATTTGAGTTACTTAATTTAAAATAGGAATTGATATTCATTTCCATTTGAATTGTATTTCCATACTGAATAGCACAAAGTCCATAGCCCAAATTCATAAATTCGTGAGAATAATCCCGATACATACCGTACAGGAAATTCGTATTGTTATATACTTTATTTGTAATTGAATTACTAAATAACGAAAAAATATTCTGTCCTGAAAGCCCAAAGCGCCAATTATGATTAATGAGCTCTGCTCCTATTTGTGCATTAAAATTATCTTGTGTTGCCAATCTGCTGTATATGGAAGCTTCTTCATTTGTGGGAAAGCTAATTTTTGATATATCATACGCCAAACTTTGATAAGATGCGGCTAATCCCAAATTTAATTTCCAATTATTATTCATTGTTAAAGAATATGCATACGTAAAATCAATATTGGTTGAGGATGTGTAACCAATTTGATCCTGCACCGCTTTAAGTCCAAACTGAGTATAAAGGTCTTCGTTATATATAGCTCCCGCAACAAACACTGTGGTAGGTGACCCGGCAAATCCAATCCATTGTTTACGAACTGCCATGCTAATATCCATCAGGTTTTTTTCGTCTATGGCAGCCGGATTGATATAAAAAGTATTATCCCAGTAATTAACCAACCGTACATTTGACTGTGCATCAACCCAGTAAGCAATCATACTAAAAAAGAATATATATACGGCTTTCTTCATCTGAATTTCACATTATCGAACAATAGTTACAAAACCCGATCTTGATTTTGTTCCGGATGGTGTTGGGTAATACAAAATATAATAATAGGTATCGTTTGAAACCGGCTGATTATTAAAGGTTCCATCCCAACCGTTAACTCCTTCATAAAGTAAGACTCCATTCCGGTTATACACCTGAATGCGCCAACCCTGAAGAAAAACTTCATTTTTCCCATCCCCGTTGGGCGAAAAACTATTGGGTAAACCAGTAGTAGTAATCCAAATCCGTTTAGTTGTATTTTCCAAACAACCATAGGGGTTAATTACTTGTAATTTCACATCTATATACCCATCTTTTGTTATTGTATAAGTATGAAATATATCTGCACCGTAATCCTTTGTACCATCGCCAAAATCCCAATAATACTGAGAAGAAGGGACAAACTCTGTCCAAAAATGTACCGTGAACGAACTTTCTTTCTGTTCTGAAGTCAGGGCAGCAGTAATTTCATTTTTATCCGATTGAATTACATAATTATACGTATCGAAATAACTTGCATTAAAATCGAAAATGCTTGTACAACCTGCTTTTGAAGTACCAATAACACTGTAATCGCCCGACTGTTTCAAAACAAGGCTGTCGCCCGAAGTGCCATCATTCCATTTATAAGTAAATGCACCGCTTGCATGAATAGTTACAGAATCATTCTGACACAATTTGGGTTGAGGGAAAACTGATATTACGGGTAATTGTTCCACAATCACATTGGTAGAATAAGTTGAACTACAACTTCCTTTTATAGTGAGTTGAACGTTGAAACTACCGGGTGTCGGGAAAATGTGTTGGGGTGATTTTAATGTGGATGTCGTTCCATCGCCAAAATCCCATGTAAAACTATAAAAATCAGTTTGTTCGCTTGGTACAACTGCATTAAACTGATAGGTTCGTTTATTACAATCCTGCAGTATATAAGTGATTCCCGGTGTTGGAACATTGGTAGTGAACGAATAATTTGCCGAACAGCCAAGGTCGTCCGTTACATTCAACGAAACCATTACAGCATTTTGTGAAGTTTCCATAATCTCATTGTTCAAACCACTAACTTGACCACTTGACCAGACCAACTTATAAGGTGCTTGTCCGCCTGAAACATGTGCTGTACATATTTCCTTCACATTTTTGGTAATACAATTAAAATCTATTATCGTGTCAATTTTTATGGATATTGCAGCAGGACGAGAAACTGAATATTTTTCAGTTTGAGAGCAACCTATTGAATCAGTTACAGTTACAAAATAATCACCTGCCTGTATACTGTCGAGATTCTTAGTTTTAAGTCCGTTCGACCAGTTGTAAGTGTATGGTAGAGTTCCTCCATCAACCAATAAATTTATAGCACCACTGTTTGATTTATTGCAATCTAATGCATTTCGGATTTTTCCCGACACGGTCAATTGCGGTGGCTCATTAATAATAAATGTAGTGTCTATAATACAGGGAGTTCCATCCTTAATAGTTACGGAATAAGTACCCGGTCCGATATTATTCCGTTCAGTTCCGGCAGGAGAATTATCGCTCCAAACCAATGTTACAGGACTTTTCCCGCCAATAAAATTCAACTTAATACTTCCATCCTTTGCGCCATGGCAACTTACTTGTTTTACTTTTGGTGAGATTTTAAATACCGGAGGCTCAACCAGTATTACATGAAATTCTTTTTTACAATTCAATGCATCTGTTACAGTTATTTTATAATCGCCTGCAGTTAAATTGTTTTGTATTTTCCCTTTTCCCAAATTACTCCATTCAATAGTATAAGGTGCAGTTCCTCCTGTAGGATTTATCGTAATTGAACCATTATCGTCGCCATAACACGTTACCGGAGTAGTTACCTCATTAATCTTTATTTCAGTTCCCTGAGTTATGGTTACATCCAAATTGTTTGTACATCCCAAACTATCGCTGACAGTCAGCGAGTATTTTCCGGCTTTTAAACCTATCAAATTTTGTAATGAGCTTATAAATCCGTTCGGTCCTATCCAGGAATATTTGTAATCATAAATTCCGGGAGAAGTTTCTACTTTTGTTCCACCGGTTATACTCACGTTAATTGTACCAATCGAATCTCCGAAACACACGTTATTTGTTTGATTGTTTAAAGTTGCAACCAATGGTTGTGGCTGTGTAAGAGTGAAAGTAGAAGTTTTTGGTCCGCAGAGATGTTTATCCGAAACTGAGACTGAATAAGTTCCGGGACTAAGTTTTGTCAGATAACCGGTTGTTGGTGAAAATGCATTTCCATCTTTAGTCCATGTAAAACTGTATGGTTTTGTTCCACCCGTTATGGTTAAAGCAATCACACCATTTGCAGCATTATAGCAAGTGATGTTTTTTACACTATCTGCGTGAATTAATAGATCTGCCGGTTCTAAAATTGTATCGTTTAATGTCACAGGACAATTACCGGACGCATCCTTAACCTCCAAAATATAAATTCCCGGTTTCAAATCAGAAATATTCGCATCAGTTGACGAATAACCATTTGGACCTGTCCAGTTGACTGTATAAGGAGCTCCGGTGCTAAATGGAACTCCACCACTTATAACAGTTTGAACAGATCCATTATCTGCAGCAAAACAACTAATATCTTTTTTAGTAGTGCTTACTAAAATGGAAGGATTTACCGTGACCGTAATTTCAAAAGCTGAACCAGAACACGAACCCGCCAATGGAATCACCGTATAGGTTACACTTGCCGGAGTATTGGTAATATTAAATAAAGTATCCCCAATAAAAGTCTGAGGAGTTAGTTTCGCTTTTGCACCAGTAATTGCACCCAGAGGTGAAATAACAGGAGCAGCCCATGTATAGGTTGTGCCAATAGGGACAATATTTTTTGAAGAAGCAGGTGATGGAGTTACTTCAAAGCTCTTTCCATTACAAATAGACAAAGTTGAATTTGAAATAACTGGATAGGGATTTATTGTAACTTTAGCTGTAGTTGAAACTAGAACACTACAACCACCTGAAGGTAATGTAACAATACAATAATAATAAACATCGCCGATAGAAGAAGTAGATGGTTTATATGTATTACTTTTTTCGCCTGATATGGCAGTACCTGAAGTTGTATTATCATCATTATTCTTATACCACTGATAAGATGGTGTGCCTATTCCATTTGCAATACTTACACTCAAAACAGGTGAAGGGGCATCTTTACACAAAACCGTAGATGCTGTCGGCTGAGTGGATATTATCGGCGAAAGTTTTACGATAACGCTTGATATTGCAGAAGTAATGCTGCAATTCGGTCCGTTTGGCTGAGTTATCACACAATAATAATATGTAATTCCGACAACTCCGGTTGGCGGTAAAAATGCAAAAGTTGTATCATTAGGCAATAAAGTTCCCCCTGTAATGCTGTTCAAAGTGTTTTTATACCATTGATAAGCGTAAGAACCAATTCCACCCGAGACGGATACTTTCAAACTATCAGAAACAGCATTCTGACATAAAGTATCGGTAGATAAGGGTTGCGATACAATAACTGGATCTGCAACGACATTAACTTCAGCAACAGAACTTAAAATAGGATTTCCGCAACCACTTCCCGAAAAGTTGGTTTCAACATAATAGAAATACTGACCCGGCAATGAAAATGCTGGTGCTGTGTAAGCAGCGCTTTCCCCGTTGGTTGTAATTTTTGTTCCACCCACTGTTGTATTTGTTGTATTTGAATACCATTGATAAGAAATTCCGGCACCACCTGTAACAACAACTGATAAAGGAGTCGAGATTGTTCCACCTACACATATTCTTTGTAATTGTATTGGTTGAGTAGTGATTACCGGCAATTCTTCTACCCATATTTCTGCTGTATTTGATACCAATGAGCTACAACCTTCCGAACTCAATGTAATCAAACAATAATAATATGCTTTACCTACAACCGAAGTTGGTGGTGTGTAATTAGCATTTGTTTCACCCTGCAAAAGCGAATCAACACCGTTATTATTTTTTTTGAGATACCATTGAAATTGTGGCGTTCCACCCGAAGATGCAACTACAACACTCAATGCTGAAATGACTCCGTCCTTACACAAATGATTTGATACTGGTTGAGTTGTAATTTTTGGAGCTGGATTTACAGTAATTACATAATTTACAAGGGTTCCCGAGCAATTTCCTGACTTTGGGGTTATCACATAAGTTACTGTTCCGGAAGAAGAGTTGGTAGTTGATATAGTTTGTATTGGAATCGTTTTTGTAGTGCCAGAAGTAATAAATCCAGAGATTCCGGCTGTTGCAGTTGCAGTCCATGTAAAAGTTGTTCCGTTTACACTTGATTTCAACGGAATAGAATCTGAAGGAACTCCCGAACAAACCGTTTGTGTCAAAACAGTATTGGTTAAAACTGGTATTTCAAACACAGTAAATGATTTAGTTGACTTAACCGAGGGACCACAATCATTTTTCACAACAAGCGAAACCGTATAATTTCCGGGTGTAGTGTATAAAACAGCACCGGGAATAGCATTGGTTGAAGTTTCCGGAGTTCCTCCCGGGAAACTCCACGCATAGGTAGGTGTGCCTGATGGTGTACAATTATTCACAATGGCAGTAGGGTTGATATTACCCGGGCCGCATAAATCTGAAATTGTATTGATTGTGGCTGTAGGTGGTTGTATCACTGTTATTGATTGAGCAGCTGATGTAACAGTCCCACAACTATTAGTGACTGATAATTTCAAAGAATAAGTTCCGGGATTTTTAAATAAAAATGATAGATTTTTAGAAGTTAAACTGCCAGTTGGTATTGTGTATGACGATGTTGTTCCACAATTCCCTGCTGCATAAGTTATTGTCCACAGATAGGTTGGTGGCACACAAACTTTTGATGTATCAGTGGTATTGACAATTTTTATTGGAAGCGGTGCGCAACCGATTATTGTATCTGGTTTAAATTGAGGCACTAAAGGTGGCTCAATGCAAATTTGTTTACTTATCGTAGAATCACCACATGAATTTTGAGCTTTTAGTACGACTGTATATTTTCCGGGTTGCGTATAAGTATGAATTCCATTTGAAAATATTGAAGATTGTAGTGGAGTTGTTACAATGGCACTACCATCGCCAAAATTCCATGTATAGATGGCATTTTGATTACAGCCGGAACTATATCCGCCCGATGTTGTGTTGGTAAATGTTACATTTGAATTAACGCAAGTTACCAAAGGAAGTGTGAAATCTGGAATTGGTTTTGTTGAAACAATTATATTAGATACTGTTGCAGGTGTTGTTCCGCATGAATTTGTAATATTCAGTGTAACTGTGAATTGTGACATGGAATAAGTACAACTGGAATTCGTGTACGAATGAGGAATTGGATAATTTGTTGAAGCATCAGGATTGGTTGAATTGTAATAAATTGATGCTTTCATTTGTTCCTGTGTTAATACCAACGTAGTATTATCGCCATAATTAACAGTATAAGTTGTCCCCGGAGAATTCGTACCCCATCCTGAAATAGTAAATTCCTGAGGAGGTGTTGGAGCCTTTAGATTATTAGTATTTCCAGGACTTGTTATTCCTCCTTTCGGATTTGTTTCGTTCTTTACAATATAGGTCTTTGTATTATTACAGGATTTTCCTATAGCTGTAAAAGCCATGTTGAATCCACCTAAGCGGGTATAGGTATGTGTGATTGGGAAAGTAATATTCATTTCGGAATTTCCATCGCCCCAATTCACATTGTAACTATTGATACAATTTGTAGATATCGAATGATTATCAACGGTAACAGTAAAGTTTGGATTAACTGCTGAAGCCAAAGAACAATTACTGTATGAATAGGGGTCAAAAGGATTATTTTTATCGACAAAATCAATATCAGGTTTTTGTATTACTGTGATAGAATGAGTTTTACTTCCGGTACAACCATTTGCATCAGTAATAGTAAGAGTAACATTAAATGAAGAAGAAGTACATCCTACAGATTCAAAAGAATGAACCGGATTAATATCTGTTGAACTTTTAGCATCCCCGAAATCCCATTTATAAGTCAGTTTACCTGAGCCGGTAACTGTTGGTGTAAACTGAATATTGGTTCCAGAGCAGGTATTATCATTCGTGTACGAAAAATCTACGCTAGGTAATGAATTAACAATTACCGATATCGTATCGGGTGTTAGCTTTGTTGTATTTGTTGCATCGGTAACACTAACAAGTATATAATCGAATTTGCCAACAACGTTAGTAGGGGCAGAAACTGTGGTAGTGCTACTTCCTGAAGCGGTTGCACAAGTAAGATTGGCTCCTGAATTTATTTTATAAGTGAAAGTATAAGGGGCAGTTCCTCCGGAACCGGTGAAAGTAACTAAAGGGTTATTGGCATTAGGACATACCGATGCTTTACCTGAAATTGAAGCACTAATCGATGCGTCGTTAACCCAAACTGTGCCTAAAGTTTTATTGGCTGGTTGAATAAGTAATTTATCAAAATCAAGTTCTGAGCTATAAGTTCTTTCACCAACAAAAAGAACAAGAATTAGTATGATAAAGCGCAAAATCTGTTTCATTATCAATGCAATAAAATTCAGATTGAAAAGGCAGTTTTATAATTAACGCAAATAAATTCTTAATACGCTGTAAATTTACAACTTATTTCAGAATTTACAAAGTGAAACAAATTAAATTTCAAATGATTTAAATTATTTCCCCACTTCCGACACAAATTCCGGATTCAGCATCATAAATTACCCCAAACTGACCCGGAGCAATACCCTGAAGTTTTTGAGAAGAAATAAGCTGATAACCTTCAGAAGTTTTGAAAATTTTACCTTTGGTAAAGTCCGGAGTATGGCGTATTTTGAAGGTAATATCCACTTCGTTCGAAGAATTTTGCCAAACATCTTCAGTGATAAAATGAAAATCACGCATAGTAAATTCATTTCCATATTGCGTATCTACTTCAAAACCTTTGGAAGCATAAACTATATTTCCAGGCACATCTTTTTTTATCACATACCATGGTCCACCCGACAGACCAAGTCCTTTACGTTGGCCCACTGTATGAAACCAGTACCCTTTGTGTTTGCCTAAAATTTTACCCGTTTCAAATTCTACTATCGGACCTTCATTTTCGCCCAAATAACGACGTATAAAATCGTTGTAATTGACCTTGCCCAGAAAACAAATTCCCTGACTATCCTGACGTTTGGCACTTGGCAAATTAGCAGAAACAGCAATATCCCGTACTTCTGTTTTCATTAAATCACCAATAGGAAACATTAGCTTTGAAACTTGTAAGTAATTGATTTGTGCCAGAAAATCAGTCTGATCTTTTACCGGGTCTTTTGCCGTACCCAAAAATACTTTTCCTTCATTTTCTATAGTAGTGGCATAATGACCCGTTGCTGTTCTGTCAAACTCCTTCCCTACCCGTTGCTCAAATACTCCAAACTTAATCAGCTTATTACACATCACATCCGGATTTGGTGTAAGACCCAGCTTTACTTTTTCAATAGTGTATGAAACCACATTTTCCCAGTAATCTGCATGTAAATCAACTACTTCCAACTTGCAACCATATTTACGGGCAATCAGCGAAGCCATATCAATATCCTCTTCGGAACTACAATGAAGTAATTCATCATCGTCCATACCAATCTTTATATAGAACAAAGTCGGGGTGTATCCTGCTTCCTTCAACAGATGTACTACCACCGAACTATCCACTCCACCTGATAATAATGCTGCAATATTCATTTATACTTTATAACTTTCAACTTTACACTTTCTGACTAAATGTAATATTCCGCCAAATCCACAATGCCGGCTCGCATAGCATATTTGGTGGCCTCATGCACATTGTTCACTTCAATTTTACGAAAGATATTCTTGCGGTGAGTCATGATAGTATGAATACTTACAAAACGCTTCACCGCTATTTCTTTAGTGGTTCTTCCTAACGCAATATCTTTCAAGATTTCCTGTTCTGTCTGGGTAAGTATCTGTTTTGGATTCAGATTAAGCTGAGATTTATTAGTATTAATCAGAATATTGCTCACATAATTACAAATATAACGTACTCCCTTTACAGAATCTTTATAGGCTCTTAATATTTCATCTTTAGTTGAATCTTTCATTAAAACACTGAATGAATGTGTATTATAAAGCAAGGTACGAAGAAATTCATCGCTCAATTCATCCGAAAAAATAATCCAGTCAGTATGTTCAAAGCGCATTTGTAGAATAACCAAATCATTGACACTTTCAAAATCGAAAAGTGTATAATCCAAAACGATCAACGAATCTGGAGATTCCGTAAGTGAAGTAAGAAGTTCCTTCTTATTGGTCACTTCCAGCACTTCCGATATGTTTTGCTGATTTTGAAGCAGATATAACCAACCGGCTATTGAAATATCCTGATTATCAGCTAAAATTATTTTTCTCATAAAAGGAAAGCGATTTAATTGACTACAAAATTACGGATTATCTGTTGCTTATTCATCATAAACAAAAAAAAGACTATCAAAATTCTTTTTAAAAATCATATTCATCTATATTTAAAGTTAATTTATATGCGTTTTATCCCAAAAAGATTTGAAATTAACAGTAAAATAACTTACCTTTGTTTCAAATTGTTGATTTATTGCAATCTACTGAATTTATCTCAACAGAAATTAATCTAAAGTTTATGAAAATCAGATTTCTAATTATTTTATTCTCCATTTTTTTTATTCAACTTCCTGCTGAAGCAAAGAAAAAACGTCACAGCAACCACAAACGTAGTTATGCCCGAAGCAATCGTAAACATAAAACGCCACACAGCACTTTTGTTCCGATTCAAGTAAGTACTGATGGCGAAATATGGGGACTTGACGTTTCGCATCATCAACAAAACATAGATTGGGAAACACTAGGGCAACATCAACCCAGTTTTGTGTTTCTGAAAACAACCGAAGGAGCTACAAAACAGGATGAGAAATATGTTGAGAATTATCAGGGCGCACGGAATAATAATATCCCGGTTGGATCCTATCACTTTTTCACATACAAAAGCAGTGGAAAAGAACAGGCTCTAAATTTTCTCTCGAGAGTTAAATTCAACAAAGGTGATTTACCTCCTGTTCTCGACCTCGAATTTTCACGAAGAATGCCCCCTGTCGATCAGGTTAAGTCTGAATTAATGGATTTTATAAGTATCGTTTCCAACAAAATGGCCTGCTTCCCTATAGTATATTGCAATTATCGCTATTTCAACAAATACCTCCACGAATGTCTGCCCGAAAAATGCAAACTATGGATTGTTGATTATAAAGCAAAACCCGATGGTAACTGGACATTCTGGCAAACTTCGGACAAACACAAAGTTCCTGGGATAAAAGGATATGTGGATTTGAACATCTACAACGGAACAAAGAATAACTTTGCAGGATTGCTGAATTAATCATTACAATTCTCCACATTTCTACATTTCAAACGTTTGCATAACTAAATCTTGTTGTTTTCAGAGCTTTTCTCTGTACACATAGTTCTTGTCCGTATTTTTGCGATTCAACAACCTCATTTTTAAAAACATATCCATGAAAAAGATTACTCTTGCATTTTGTGTTGTTTTTTTGGCGACACTATTCTCTGTAAAAATTCAAGCTCAAACTCCGGCATATTTGGATGACATCATGTTTCAGGCTTATGGCTGGGATGAGCAAGGTAAACACTCTGCAGAGGGAAATTATTATAAATTTCTTCAATCCAAAGTGAGCGAACTCAAAGCTGCCGGCTTTGATATGATATGGATGCCTCCGGCTAGTAAATCCACCGGTGGAGTTGGATATATTCCCACTGAATTATATAATTTTAATTCTGAGTGGGGAACTTCTACCGACTTGACAGCTACAACTGCTGCCATAAAAGCTGCAGGAATGCATCCCATTGCTGATGTTGTGGTTAATCATAGGAGTGGAACATCAAACTGGTCAACTTTTACAAATCCGGACTGGGGAACTACTTCAACGACTGATAATGGAACAATTTGTTCAACCGATGAAGTTAATACTGGTTGGGATTCATCCAGAGGACCTAAAGGAACCGGAGCTGCCGATGAAGGTCAGGATTTTAGTGGTGCACGTGATTTAGATCACACAAATTCTACTGTTCAAGCCGGGGTGAAAGCATACCTTCTTAAATTAAAAGAACAAGGGTTTGAAGGATGGCGTTGGGATATGACAAAAGGCTTTAATGCTTCTCATATTCTTGATTATCTGAATAGTACTTCATATTATTATTCTGTTGGTGAGTATCTCGATGGAAATCAGGGTCTTTTACAAAACTGGATTAATAGCAGCAGTAATAATCGGACAATACAATCGGGAACATTCGATTTTACATTGTATTATAACTATCTATCACCTGCGCTTAAAAACAGTAACTGGTCATTGTTAACCGCAAGTAGCGGATTGGCCGGATCAGTTGATTATAATTCAAATGCTGTTACCCTGGTTGATAATCACGATACTTTTACTGATGCTACTAATGCAATTCTTGGAGATAACATCATGAAAGGATATGCCTACATCCTTACTCATAAAGGTATTCCTTGTGTATTTATGCCTCATTATTATGGTGGAACCTATACTAAAAGTGGAACAACACGTACTTATACAAACAATAAAACAAAAATTGATGAATTGATGGCTGTTCGTAAAAAAGCGGGTATTGATTCCTGGAGTACTGTTACAGTTGACCAAAACTCAAGTTTTTATGCGGCATACATTTACAAACGATATGGTGATACAGCTCCTGCAGTTGCAGTAAAAATTGGTTCAGGCACATGGTCACCAACCGGAACAGGCTGGATTATGAATACCTATGGCACTGATTATGCTGTTTGGTCAAAAAGCGCAATTTTAACCGCTCCAAACATTTCTCCTTCGGGAGCTACCTACTTCTACGGACAGACCATAACAATGACAGCATCAAGTGGCTCAACCATCCATTATACCTTGGACGGAACTGACCCAACCATTAGTTCAACTACTTATACCGGTGCTGTTACATTGCCAATTGGAACAATAACTGTAAAAGCAATTGCCGAAGCATCGGGAGCGATATCAGCCATTGTGTCAGGCATGTATACTATTCAATATAAACCCTCATCTATAACAGTACGGTTTAAAGCTCCAACAAGTTGGACTACAGCGTCTATATGGGTTTGGGAATTAGTGAATTCTGTAACCACTTCCCTGAATACTAAAAAAACATGGCCAGGTGATTTGATAACCAAAGATGCTCAGGGATATTATACTTACACGATTTCGAATATGACTCAACCAACTGTTTATGTGATATTTAATAACGGTAATGGAACTACTTCTACGGAACAAACAGTTGACTTATCCACATCAGGGAATATCTGTTGGGAGTATTCGGGTACTTCATCAAAATATAATGCAACCGTGAACTCCAGTTGCACCACAGCTGTTGAAAATCCTACAGAAGATAGCTGGAATCTATATCCAAATCCAACAAACAACATAACCAGGTTTTCAATTCCTGACAATACGACTAATGTCACTGTGATGACAGTACTCGGGAAACAACTGAAAGTAGCAATACCATTAAATCAACCACAAGCAGAAGTAGATTTATCTAACTATCCTTCGGGTGTTTATTATGTTACAATCTGGAGTAAAGATGGTTTGAGAAGAACAAAATCAGTTGTAAAAATGTAAGTTAAACATAACTTCAATGTACTTTAAAAGAGGAAACCAACCAATCAGTTAGTTTCCTCTTTTATTTCTACAGTCAGGTTATCAGCTTTTTAATTAGAAGATAAGCTCTGAAACTTTCGCTAATTTTTGTATCTTTGCAGTCCGAAATAAATCCAATCCAAATGAATTTAGAATCTATCCTGACCACTTCTGTATTCGAAGCAGTTAAAACTCTTTACTCTGTTGATACAGAGATAAATCAAATACAAATTCAAAAAACAAAAAAAGAGTTCGAAGGCGATCTTACTGTAGTGGTCTTTCCTTTCGTGAAAGCAGCACGTAAATCGCCCGAACAAACCGGTCAGGAAATAGGCGAATATCTGGTACAAAATAATCCGGTAATTTCAGCATTCAATGTTATTAAGGGTTTCCTGAACCTGAATATAAGCAAAAAATATTGGCTCGAAACACTTTCTGAAATTCACGAAGATGCTTCTTTTGGTATTCAGAATCCGGCTGATGATGCCAAACTTATGATGATTGAATATTCGTCGCCCAACACCAACAAGCCACTCCATTTAGGTCATATCCGCAACAATCTGCTCGGACATAGCATTGCCGAAATTCAGAAAGCAAACGGTTGGAAAGTAGTAAAAACCAATATAGTAAACGACCGTGGTATTCACATCTGTAAATCCATGCTGGCATGGAAACTGTTTGGAAATGGGGAAACTCCCGAAAGTTCAGGTTTGAAAGGCGACCATTTGGTGGGGAAATATTACGTTATTTTTGACAAACATTATAAAGCTGAAATTCAGGAATTAATTTCAAAAGGTGCGACTGAGGAGGAAGCAAAAAAATCAGCTCCGCTTATTCTGGAAGCTCAGAAAATGTTGCTGGCCTGGGAAAATAATGATGCTGAAGTTCGTCAACTTTGGGAAATGATGAACAGCTGGGTGTATGCCGGGTTTGACAAAACTTATGAGCAGATGGGCGTTAGTTTCGATAAGATTTACTATGAATCAGAGACTTACCTTGAAGGAAAATCGGAAGTTGAGCGTGGTGAAGCATTGAAAGCTTTCTATCGCAGGGATGATGGTTCAGTTTGGGCCGATTTGACTGGCGATGGGTTAGATGAGAAACTACTGCTTCGTGCCGATGGAACTTCGGTGTATATGACTCAGGATATTGGTACAGCAAAACTTCGTTACAACGATTATCCAATCAACAAAATGGTTTATGTGGTTGGTAATGAGCAAAATTATCATTTTCAGGTTTTAGCAATTTTACTTGATAAACTTGGATTTGAATGGGGAAAAAATCTGGTTCATTTTTCTTATGGTATGGTTGAATTGCCCGAAGGTAAAATGAAAAGCCGCGAAGGAACAGTGGTTGATGCTGATGATTTAATGCAGGAAATGATTGATACGGCTCGTGAAACTTCGGAGGAACTCGGCAAACTTGACAACTGCACACCCGAAGAAATTCAGTCAATTGCCCTAATGGTGGGTCTTGGTGCTTTGAAGTACTTCATTTTGAAAGTTGACCCAAGAAAAAGCATGACTTTCAATCCCAAAGAATCAATTGACTTTAATGGCAATACTGGTCCATTTATACAATATACCCATGCCCGTATTAAATCGGTTTTGCGTAAAGCCACAGCACAGGGAATTGATTTCAGTTCTATGATTTCAACTAACCTTGAAATTTCAGACAAAGAAACTAACCTGATTCAGTTGATCACTCAGTTTCCGGCCACCGTTCGCGAAGCAGGTGAAGAGTTTAGCCCGGCTTTGATAGCCAATTATACGTACGAACTGGTAAAAGAATACAATCAATTCTACCACGATTTCTCAATTTTAAAAGAAGATAATCAGGCACTTATACAGTTCCGCCTTATATTATCAGAGTCCGTAGCATCTGTAGTAAAATCGGCCATGTTATTGCTTGGAATTGACGTTCCCGAACGAATGTGATTCCTTTTTATTCTACAAAAAATGCCTCATTGCTGAGGCATTTTTTAGTTACTATTATTTTATGTCGGAATTACTCTTCATCAATTACTTCCACACTGGAATCAATTTCGAAAGCAGAAAGTTGACGACGGAAAATCTCGTCGAGCGAAATCTGGAATGTTTCTGTATGTTCAATTCCCGGAATTAATGTTAGATGATCCAAAATAATTTGCAACAAATGACGATTGTCTTTGGCATAAATTTTTACAAACATTGAATATTTCCCGGTTGCATAATGACATTCAACCACTTCAGGTACTTTTTTTAGTTCGTCAACTACAGCATTAAACATTTTGATATCATTTAGAATAATACCTATATAAGCACAAGTCTGAAAACCAACTTTGTATGTATCAATCACAAATTCAGAACCTTTGATAATTCCGGTATTTCTCAACTTCTGAATACGTTGATGAATGGCTGCGCCTGATACATTACACTCACGAGCCACTTCCAAAAAAGGAATACGGGCATCCTGAGAAATAAGTTGTAGAATTTTTTTGTCTAAACGGTCAATTTGATGTTGTGCCATAGTATTATTATCAATTTAAGTATTTAATTTGTTTCTGAATGTAAAATATACATGCAAATGTATTTAATATTTTTGTATTTCATTCGGTTTTTGCAATAAATTGTCAGTTAAATGTGCAAAAATATTCATTTTATCTATATTTTCCCTCATTACAGTCATCTAAAACACTTCGGTAACTCAGATAGCGGGATGTGCTTATCGTATGACTGTCAACCGCCTGCAAAACAGCACAACCCGGTTCATGAACATGTGTACAATTACCAAATCTACATTCCTTCGAAATTTCAAATAGCTCCTTGAAATAGTGGCTTATTTCATTCATTTCCATATCAATCGTACCAAAACCTTTAATTCCTGGAGTGTCTATAATATGACCACCCAATCTCAATTCAAACATTTCGGAAAAAGTAGTAGTATGCATTCCTTTATTGTGATAGGAAGATATTTCAGCTGTTTTTGCCAAAGAGTGTGGTGCTAGTGAGTTGATTAGTGTTGATTTTCCAACACCTGAATTTCCTGAAAAAAGAGTATTTTTCCCTGTCAGAAACTGTGATAATTCATCAATATTTGTAGAATGTTTTGCAGATATTTTAAATACCGGATAATCCAGACCTTCGTATAAATTTGTCAATGCCTGTAAATAAAGCAATTCACCCTCGCTGTAACGATCAATTTTATTGAAAACCAAACAGGCAGGAACTGTATATGCCTCGCAAGTAGCCAGAAACCGATCAATAAAAACGGTGGATGTTTCCGGATAATTCACTGTTACAATCAGTGCCACTAAATCAAGATTAGCGGCAAGAATATGTGATTGTTTTGACAAATTGGATGAACGGCGCACAATGTAGTTTTTGCGGTCGTGAATGGCATGAATCATAGCGGTTCCATCCACATTCATTTCAAAATCGACAACATCACCAACAGCTATAGGATTCGTACTGCGGATTTCCAACATACGGAAATGACCCTTTATCTTACAATCCACAAGCTCTCCACTATCAGTTTTTACCTGATACCAACTGCCTGTATTTTTCACAACTAATCCGGTCATTTTATTCAGAAATAAAGTGATAAAAATAAGATGTCAGTAAATTCAAAAAAAAATCAAAAAGCCTCTGTGGCTGTAATATAAAATTGAACGTTATCGTTGTAGTTACTCTTTGCCACGTCAAATCGCAAATGAGCCCGCGCATCATTTAATCTGTATCGCAGACCAGCACCATAAGACACTTTCAGCTTATCTATACTATAATTCTCACTATTCATAACATCACCAAACGAGCAGAAAACAGCTCCCTTTAAACGATTATAAATAGGCAAACGATATTCTGTTTGCGCTACCATAAGTACATTTTGCCGATACATCCCCTGACGAAAACCACGCATTAAATCCCTACCGCCAATGGTGGGTAGTAATTGAAAAGGTATACCTTCAGTACCAAAAATTGCATTAGTGTAAACCTGCCAGGCGATGGAATGAGATCCAAGCAATGGTATAT
>Ga0114951_10002466_pt1 | contig 20902 bp, 23 predicted proteins | sample AM7aDNAmetaG_FD_88677 | JGI IMG/M metagenome (GOLD analysis project Ga0114951, IMG submission 88677) | Freshwater microbial communities from Finland to study Microbial Dark Matter (Phase II) - AM7a DNA metaG | ecosystem: Environmental > Aquatic > Freshwater > Lake | place: Finland: Lake Alinen... | reverse complement strand
TGTACTCTTAGTTATTGATTTTTCGAGATTTAACAGTAACTTACTGACCTGTTTTTTTATTAAAAATTTACATTTTACTCTTGAAAAGGTTTTTTATAATGGGAAAACTATTAACAGTACTGCGAAACATTTCCGAAGTTATCGCCGGAGTTGAAGACAGCGGCGAAGTTCTGGCGAAGATTGTCAAAATACTTGCTGTCAACCTTGACGTTGATGTTTGCTCAGTATATGAATATGACAAAGACCGTAACCATCTGGTGCTTACCGCAACTTCCGGATTAAATCCCGAATCAGTGGGAAAGGTTATGATGCAGCCGGGAAAAGGGCTTACCGGAATATGTTTTCAAAACAAAGAGATTATCAATATCGAAAATCCGTCAAAGCATCCGGATTACATTTTCTTTGGCAATACCGGCGAAGAAAAATTTAATTCCTATATGGGGATTCCGCTGGCGACAGGCGGCAGGGTTATCGGTGTTTTGACGCTGCAGCGGCAGAAGCAGGGAATGTTTTCGCAGTCAATAGTGGATATGGCTAAAAGTTTGAGCCCGCAGATGGCAAACCTGATGCTTAATGCCGGTATGCTGCGCTTTCTGGCATCCAGCGCGGAACCCAAACATCGTGAATCAAGTCACAAAAGCAGCTTCACGCTCAAGGGATTGGCGGTAAATCCTGGTGTCGCCCGCGGCGAAGCCTTTAAATTTAAAATAAGAGACTGGTTAAGCGAGACTGAACACGGCACGCATAATGACCAGAAGAAAGAACTGGAACTTTTCGACAAGGCGCTAACACAGGCCAGAGAGAATACAATTAAGATGGAGGCCCGCGCACTTTCAATGATTTCCGAGGCTGATGCTTCTATTTTCAATGCGCATCTGCTGTTTCTCGAAGACAAAACTATTCTTGACGAAATCAAACGGGAGATTTCCGCGGAAAATCATTCGCTCGAATTCAGTATTTCAATTGTATTCAAACGCTTTGAAAAGAAATTTTTACAGCTTGGCGACAAGTTTTTCCGGGAAAGAGTGATTGACTTTAAAGATGTCATGCTCCGTCTGCTGGAATCGGTTAAAATGCTGCGCAATCAGCTGGATGACTCCGCTCTGATTGAAACAAAATCTAAAGAATGGATACTTGTCGCGCATGAATTGATGCCGTCTGATCTGCTGCGCCTGCCGATTGATAACCTGGCGGGAATTGTTTGTGAAAAAGGCGGTGTGACCAGTCATGTGGCGATACTGGCCAAAGCGTTCGAGATTCCGGCATTGCTGGGTGTGTCCGGCGTCATGAGCAAAGTCCATAATTATGATCAGATTATTCTCGACTGCCATGCGGAAAGAGTTTATATCAATCCGCCGGAAAATATAAAAGCGCAATTTGATGACCTGTTGAAGGCGTCAGAGGCGGCTGAAACTAAAATTGTCGAAGGTCCGGCAATGACTGCGGACGGGACTAGAATCGCGCTTCGCGCCAATATTTCTCTGATTTGTGAAACGTCTCTGCTGCAGAAGTACGGCGCCGAAGGCATCGGACTTTACCGCACGGAATTCCTGTTTATGATCAGAGATTATCTGCCCGGGGAAGACATTCAATACGATGTTTTCTCCAAAGTTGTCAGCGAAAGCAATGGCGAGGTGACGCTGCGGGTGCTTGATGTCGGCGGCGATAAACCGCTCAACTATGTTAATATTCCGCACGAGGAAAATCCGGCGCTGGGTCTGCGTGGAATCCGTCTGCTGATGGCGCATCCGGATATTCTGCGTTCCCATCTCAGGGCGGTGCTTCGCGCCGGCAGACTGGGACGGATTAAGATTCTTTTCCCGATGATTTCAAAACTGGAGGAAGTCCATTTCATTCGTGCTATGCTCAAAGAGGTTGAAGAAAGCCTCAAGCAGGAACAGATTGAATATGCGACCGACTATCGTGTAGGAATTATGGTTGAAGTGCCTTCCGTATTTATCGGATTGAATAAATTTATTGAGCATGTGGATTTCGTCAGTGTCGGCACAAATGACCTTCAGCAGTATATATTTGCGCTTGAGCGCGGCAGCAGTACTGAATCTGGTTATGATTGTCTCAGTCCGGTGTTTCTGCAGATCATGGCGGACATCGGCGCTATTTTTCGTGCCAGGCCGGAAAAAGGTGTTTCGGTCTGCGGTGAAATGGCCGGAAATCCGATGGCCGTGCCGTTGCTGATTGGTGCTGGAATCAAAGATTTCAGCATGCCTGCTAAAGTTATTCCGCTGGTTAAAAAGACGATTTCAGCATTTTCTGAAAAGGAATGCGTTGATTTGCTCCAGCGCGCCCTTAAGATGGACTCCGCTGATGAAGTCGCCGCCATGCAGAAAAGTATTTTAGCGGATAAAGGCCTGACCGGGCCGGTAGACGCTAAATAGAATCTACTAATCCTTTGCTTGAAAATATGTATGCACTTATGCCTTAAGAAAGGCATAAGTGCATATTAAGATCAAAAACCTCGTATAATCTCAGATGACTTCCAGATAATCGCGATCCGGCAGTTGCGGGAACGGGGCGGTCGGCAGCGTCTGGTACCAGAATGCCACCGAGGCTATATCGTCCTGCATCGGCAGAAAACGGCCGTATGAACGCCATCCGAGCGCCTGGATAGTGACTTTCAAATCCTGCTCGAACCTTACCGGGTCCATGATATGCCAGCGGTACAGGCTGAAGCGCTGCTGCGACTTGTAGAGGCCGTCCGGTTTCAAAACCTGATGCAGTCCGGCATATGCCGTGCTGAACTCTCTGTATCCGCCGTTCTGCTGGCCGACGTCGAAATTGTATGACCCGCAGAAATAGTCTTCGGTGCCGGTTCCGCAAATTGTTGGAAATTCCTTGTCGCCGTCCATGAAGAACTTGATTTCGCCTTCGCCCCACCAGCCGTTGTTGTTAACTCCCCATGCCATGAACGTTCCTACATAATGCCCTTTACCTTTGACGCCGTCAAGAATGGTATATGCTTCCTTATAAGGCAGCGGATTGACGCGTCTGAACTGGGCGTGAAAATAAGCGGCGTCTTCCGGGACTTCGGTCAGCGTGTAGTTTATCTGGTAGTAGAGCGTCATGGCTCTGTCATCAGGTTTGTCTTTCACTGGTTCTTCAATGTTGGTTACAGTTATCCGGCAGTGTTTTCTGAACGGCATTTCCCAGTAGCAGTTGAACGCGCTGCCGGGATTGATGCATACTGCCAGGGATGAAAGCTGCCTGAAGTTTACCCCGGTGTTGTTTTCCCTGCCGCCCCAGCCCGCGCAGAAAAAGTCGCCGACCGGACATTCGACCGACGGATTTTCCTGTCCATCCCAGTAGATACGGAGAATCGTGAAGCGCCAGTTGCCGGTCGGGGTAAACCATATCTGCTGTATTGCCCCCGGTCCCTGAATATTGGCGATCTCCACCGTTTCTCCAGCCTTGATATTGATGGATGGCCTGATCTTCCAGCCGCGTCCGAGTTCTCTGCCGCAACTGTTCACGCCGGGTTCAGCTTTTGCGCCGCCTGCTTTTGCACCATCAGGATTTTCCGCGCTGATTGAACGGGTCTGTGCATCGGACAATCGCGAAAGATTGCCTAAACTCAGATTAAGTCCATTGAATTTACTCATAGATAAAGCTCCTTTGTTTGGCTTTTATTATCCAGTATGTTATTATTATACTGGTCAATATTGGTAAATTGTATGGCGCTAATTATTAAAGTTTTGTCAAATATTATGATTTATGAGTTTTTAATGTTAAAAACGCAGCGAAAGCCTGATGGTGAATTAAAAAGGGGATAATCACGGAATATTGGAGTGGAAAAGTTTGGTAGCGGCTTAGGGAAACGCCCCATGACTTTTTATAACTGGCTATAAATGCTTTATTTATAACTACATGCGTCAAATACTACAATTACAATATAGCCCATATCATGCCATATTCAAGCGTTTTTTCGTCGCGTTTTTGACAGAATTTTAAATTAATAATATATTGGCCAGAATAAAATAATATGCAATTTTTCTTTTGCCAACTTGACAGTATATTTACGACTGTTATTGTTAATGTAAAGAAATTAAGAGTTCGCACTTCATACGAAATGTGAACTCTTTTTCTTTTCGTGCCTCTTCTGTAAACTGCTTTATCCCAATAATTTACTCCTTGTTTTTTGTCATTTCGATTTTATGTTTTTCATGCCGGACACTTCCGGCATAAATTTTATTTGCTTACTCTCTGATTTTATTTCCCGTCGAAATTTATCCTAAATCCTGCATAAAATTTATAAATTCCGCTAACTTTCCCCGGCTATGACATTTTTACAAGAGTTCGTAAAACGTATGAAATGCGAACCGAAGAGAAAATCGTTTCAATGGACGGTCAGCGAGGACAAAGTTCTTTGGCTGAAAGACAACAGGAAATTACGAAAAGCTTGCAGGAACATGAAGATGGAAGGATTGAGAAAACACAAATTTCATTTGATCAGAGACTGGTTTATGGTCGAATTGGGGCTGTTTACCGGCTTTCGTGTAATGGAAGTACAGAATCTGCGTGTCAGTGATCTGCTGATTCGCGATTCACTGTCGTCAATTCACGTCCGTCGAGGAAAAGGCGACAAGAAGCGGGATGTCTGGATAAATACAGAACTCAAACATAACTGTATTGAATTTCTGGTAATTCGTAAACAGTTCAAGTTTACTAATAATCCTGAAGATTTTGTTTTTTGTTCGAGTTCCGGGAAATCAATTACAACACGTTGCTTGCAGAAAGCCTTTCAACGTTGCCTGGACCAAGCTGGAATTATCGCACACTATACTTTCCATTGTCTTCGACATACTTATGCGACATTCCTGCTGGATTTAAGCAATCTTCGCGTCGTTCAGGAGCAACTTGGCCATTCTTCTGTGAAAACTACTGAGATTTACACGTCGCTGATTCAGAAAAGCGTAAAAAGGTCATTAGAGAAAATTTATAAATAAGGACAAAACAAACATGAAAGCAATTTTTAAAAGAATCAAAATCCATTTACTGGTCGTCGCTGTTGGCTTAGTTTTTTTATCTGGCAGCGGATGTGCCTCCGTAACTAATCAAGGGAATTATACTATTCAGGTTAACAGCAATTCTTCCGGGGAAATCTGCACCGTCAGTAAGAAAAATTCCGGCGAGGTAATTTTTCAAGGACAAACTCCATGCACTGTAACTCTGCGACCAGCCAGTGATGATTATGTCTTTAAAGTTAACGGCCAAGAGAGTGAAGTGCTCCATAAACTCAATCCATGGATTTTTGCAAACATCATTTGGGGGCCATTCTTTGGCATTGGCATACTTATTGATACTGCCTCTGGTTGTGCTTATGAATACCCGAAAAGACCGCTTTGTTTCAATTAGACGGAACTAATAACTAAACTGGAAATATGCAAAATGAAGATAAGAATACTTTTAGGTATTGGGCTTTTAGCCTTGATGATAACGAGCGGATGTTGTAGTATTGTCAGTTCCAAAAGTACGAATGTACCGATAAGCGCGTCTCCACCTGAAGCAAACATTCTTGTTATTGACGCTCAGCAGGGAATGATAGTTCATAGGCTTAAAGGCGTCGGCATGGCTCCGCTAAACGGAATGACAACACTTAGCAATGGACAGAAAGTGCTTGCTCAATATCAGATTTATGCTTTTGCCAAGGGATATTTCCCAAGCTACAAGATAGTGATAGCGAAATATAATCCTTGGATGTTTGGCAATTTAATTTTCATTGGCGCGGGCGGTTTCGGTGGACTGATTGCAATGGCAGTGGATACTGGAAACGGTGTTGCCTATGTCATGCCGGAAGACCAGATACAGATTGGTTTAAGGCGAGTAACAGATGATGCTGACGAACTCAGGAATCCAGCAGAGAAGGAATTTTATGACAATGCTAAAAATCTTTCAGTAGAAGAATACGAGAAAGCTATGATGCAGAGAATTGAAAGCGATCTCAACAGTGCCAGAATCAAACTACAACAAAGTCAAAATAAGAGATAGAAGGAGTTTACAAGAAATGAAGAGAATAATTATTGCCTTGTTATTTGCACTTGCCGCCTTGATTACATTAAGCGGTTGTGTGTCCAAACCTGATACGGATATATTCTTTACCTGTAAAGATCATCGCCCGGAAAATCAAACAGCATTCGGGCTGTCTTACCCCAAAGACTTTTTTGAGTTAGGGCGCAACCGTTTTTCAGAAAGAGACGGCACATTTTTAATCTTATATTACAATAAGTTTGCGCCGGCTGGTTTTCATGTCAGAATTTTCGGCCCAGGTGGGAAGTTTTGCCATGAAGGAGCTACAGTATTTATTCCTCAAGGGCTTTATTATTATTTTAAGCCGACTATTTCTGAATTTGTCAAAAGATGTGGTTATGGCAAGTATGAAGCCAAGCTTTGCCGTGATGGCATGATGATCAAGACATTGGAGTTTTATCTCGAAGATGCTTCTTCTCCAAATATTCCTGCTTATTTGAGAAAATGAATTCAAACCATTTTGGAAAAACCAAAATATCTATGATGGATATTTTGAGCTTATCATGAGAAAAACAGAAAAAGGAGGTCATTAAAAAATGGGTTAAATTGTAGATGGCGAAATACAAAAAAACATGATAAAGTAAAGGATCACAAAATGAACAAAAAAATAATGGTCGCGTTGATGGTGGGCTTCATCGGGTTGAATCTTTGTGCAAAATCTCCTGTTACGGTGTCTTGCACGACAACGGTAAAAGGTTCTGTCAAAGGAGTTGGTGCTTCTGCTTCGGGAAATGGAAACAAGTGCGGAACAATTGCCGGAGTAACATTTTGCTCGAACAGTAAGACAGGTGAAAAGTCCGTTGGGGTTTCGGGCCTCCAGGTGGGCGGCAAGGGGAATACGGGAAAGAATAATTTTGTTGCTATTAAGGTAAGCACGCCTTTTCCTGTTACTCCGACGTGCACAGTGAAAGTCAATACTCCGACTTTTACAAGGGCAGGAATGACATCTGGTAGCGTGAAGAATTAACGAGAATTAAGTTGTCAACAGGAATTTTGAGCGTTTACCGAGGGAAATAACTGCTTCAAGATTATGTGAGATTAAGTTATCCATAAGAAGATGGGAAAGACAAAAGCTCCTCTGAGTCTGACCTGAAACTATGGATAACTTTTTGTTTTGCCCTAAATTCCCTCGCGAACGCTGAGTTGCGTAGCAGGAGCATTTTTGTGAATGCGTACGAGGGATGTCCAGATTTTGAGCATTTGAAGGTTCCGACAGATATTTATCGATAAATGTTGTCTGAATATAGATTTTAAAATTGTGAAAATAGAAAAGCATGATAACTTAACGAAGTTATCCATAGAGGAAGGGAAAATAAATACCTCAAAAGTTACTCCCCAAAATTTGACCGGAGGCTATGGATAGCCCTTTTATTTCAGCGAGTTGCACGAATAAACGTCCTCGTCTGACGTTATTCGAGAGAACACTAGTCTAGGCATATGAGTTTTAGCATAGCTTAAGGAGTAGAAACTCATTCTTCGATAAAAATAAAATTTTATATAGAAATTATTATTTATAATATAAGTTATTCATAGTTAAATAGATAGCTTATAGTGCGTCAGAAATTGAAAAACAGTAAAAATAGGATAAGTAATTAATTATAAGCATCTTATATATTAATAAAATTCATGTAGTTGTCAAGGTACAAAAAGACAAAAAATGAGTTTTTTTTGGTTTCCCTCTTTCTTTTTTCACTTTTTATGATAAAATTTATAAAGGATCATTATTATAAATACCTTATGCAAGAGGTATTTAAAAACGATACCCCTTATGTGCAAGTAACATATATAAACTAATGGGAAAAATGAAAAAAATCAGTGTGAGGGTTGAAGGCGGGCGTGGATATGATATCCTGATTGGGTATAATGTCCTTAATAAAATTGGCTCAGAAATAAAACCTTTAAATGTTGGGGAGCGTGTTTTTTTGATAACAAGCCCCAAGATAGGTAAATTTTACCTCGCTCCCTTAGAGAATGCCTTAAAGCAAGCTGGATACAATGAAATTAGTGTCAATTATGTTGCAGACGGCGAAAAAAATAAAAGCTATACCTCTTACAAGAGACTATTAACTCAACTATTGAGCTTCAGCGAAGATAGTGAGAAAAAAGTTTTTGTTATAAATCTTGGAGGTGGAGTTGTTGGTGATTTGGGAGGCTTTGTTGCAGCTACATTTAAGCGAGGGATTAGCTATATACAAGTGCCTTCTACCTTATTAGCTTTTGTAGATTGTGGAATTGGAGGTAAGGTCGGTATAGACTTTGAAGGTGCGAAGAATATAGTAGGTTCTTTTCATCAACCCAAATTAGTTTTTGCAGATTTATCCTTACTTGGGACATTAAGCAAAAGAGAATTGAGATCGGGTCTTGCAGAAGTTGTAAAATACGGTGTGATACATTCTGTCGAACTATTTGAGTTCGTAGAAAACAACGTTGATAAAATCTTTTCCCTCGACCATAAAGTCGTAGAACGAATTGTGATGGAAAGTTATTCTATCAAGGCGGCAATTGTATTTCAAGATGAATTTGATACAAAAGGAATAAGGGCAAGATTAAATTTTGGTCATACAATTGGGCACGCGGTTGAGTCTGCTTCCAAATATTCGTATAGACATGGAGAAGCAGTTTCAATAGGGATGGTCTGTGCGAACGACATTGCAGTAAAATTGGGTTTAATGGATAAAGGAGTGGCTGCAAGGATAGAAAATCTACTTATAAAAATAGGATTACCTATAAAGATAAAAAATTGCGCTCTAACTGAAATTATGAATTACTTTTGGAGAGACAAGAAATTTGTGAATGGCAAAAACAGGTTTATTCTTGGAACAAATCTTGGAGAAACAAAAATAGTTGAAGATGTTTCTGTTAAAGTAATAGAAGAGGTAATAAAAAATAGATTTGCTAAATAATAAAGAATTTTTGTATTTGTAGATTTTTGTGAAAACTCCATCTTGCTTATAAGGTGGAGTTTTTTTATATGTACCCTAAAAATCATTAATTGGAGATATCGCTATAAAAAGTTACTGCACAACTTTCGCTATGCGACTCTGGGACGGTTCTGGTTTGTGTGCTGCTTGATATATCGCTTCCGTCAAACGTTTTATTCGCCACCTGCAATCCAGCCATTGTTATCCGGTGCGCCGGGTTGAAAAACTTCCAGGCGAAGAAGTCCAGATTGATTTTGGCAACGGTCCCCCAGTTGTTGGCACAGATGGAATCAAGCACAAAGCATGGGTATTCCGGATTGTTTTGAGCTATTCCCGCAAGGTACTACCGCGAATTGGTATATCATCCGGATACGGAGAATTTCATCCGGGCGTTGGAAAACAGTTTCCGCTATTTTTACGGCGTGGCGCTGACGTGCGTGCCGGACAATCTGAAAGCGGCAGTCACCAAGCCGTATTTTTACGATCCTGAAATTATGCCGAAACTTCGGGAGTTTTGTGCTTATTACAATATCCATTACTCTTCGCAACTGTGGCTCAGTTCAATATTAGTAACCTGAAAGTCGGATAATGCGTACACTATTTGCTGGAGGCATTTTCTACATTTCAAACTTGATTTCCCCTTAAATGTCAGACTGACAGTATCGGTTTTTTGTTTTTTCCATTGTTCGGATGCCTTTTACGCCGTTTTTCGACGTGACTTTTTCCAATTATTCGTTTTGGCCTTGCGTACGCTTCGTTTTTAACGTGGCTGTATTTAATGTGATACGCACACGAAAAAAGAAAAGAAAATAAGCACGGATCTGGTGAAAAAACGTGCCGCTGAAACTGTTTTCTGCTTAACGTGCACGTATTATCCGATTTTCAGGTTAGTAAACAAACCAAAAATATTTAAACTAAGCTAATTTTGTTTATCTATAAAAAACCGGTGAAAATGACAATCAAGCTTGAAATAAATCTAACAAACAAATGGCTTTATTCTTTAATAATAATTGGTGTTTTATTTATTCTTAGCGCTGGGGTTTGGGCTTATAATTCCAAACAATCTCCAAGCGTTATGGGGCATTCAGGAGAAGAAATTGAAGTAACTATTGACGGACAAACAAAATCTCTTAATGATTTTTTTAATGGCGGGACAAATGTAGAAGTTTATAAATGTCCTGTTGGAACAGGAGGGTGGAATCCAGGAGGAGATTGGGGAAGCTATGGTTGTCAAGGGCAAATAAGTTCAATTTCTAATTGCACAAATATAGAATCACCAAACCGTCAAGTAAGAAATTGTACATATCTTGGGAAGATAAGAATTTATCCCAATTAACATCCTCTTTTTATCTAAGAGGTAAAAAAGATTATCTGCTTGAATTAAAAGGTTTGCTAAGTATTTTATAACTGAAATAATTGTTAATAACATAAAGGATATTGATATAATATAAAATTTTAGAGTAGCTTTCTACCGTGTCCATTTTCAGGAAACGACCAATTTTCAATGCTCGGATGACGGTGCTGAAGGATATTCCCATACTTTTGGGCGTATTCCTCGCACTTTCCGAGCGGGCATTTGGTCGTGCCTCTGAGTGGACGTGCAGAGGATGCGTCCTTTTTTATTTATCTGAATTCAATTTAAATAAGACTGGATGATTTGATAGAGAGAGAAATCGCAGTAGTTATAATTTGATAGTTTAAAATGTTGAAAATCTATACAACACAAAAGGAGGATTAATTATAATAGCATAACCTTAATATAAAATTTAGAGTAGCTTTCTACCGTGTCCATTTTCAGGAAACGACCAATTTTCAATGCTCGGATAACGGTGCTTAAGGAAGATTCCCATATTTGGGCGTATCCTTTGCATCTCCATCGTTTGACATTGACAATGTTCACAAAGAGGATGGGGTTGGGATACGCCCTTTTTATTTGGCAGATATCCTCGCAATTACTTCACAACCCGGTAAAGAGCATATGATATTTAAGCAACATCCCTTGAATATCAATGAACATTTCTGGATATCTATTGCAAATAAATTTAAACAAATATAGGAGTTCATAATCAATGGGAATTTCAAATGATAAAGAAACAAATATTTGCACTATTATACCCAAAGCAAGGCAAGGGGTACATGAATGCGTTCTTGGATGGTTTCGCCGCCAACTTAGATATGAGGGCAAAATTTTAGATGCGCCTGCTGGATATGGCCACCTAAGTATGAAGTTAAAAGAAATGGGTTTTGATGTGACATGCGGCGAAATAAACCCTGAGATTTTTAGAGTTAAAGAACTCAAATGTATTTATACCGATCTTAATAGAAAAATAGATGCTCCAGATAATTATTTTGATTATGTATGTTGTATTGACGGTTTGGAACACATGACCGATCCATATACCGCCACAACTGAATTCGCACGGGTGTTGAAGGTTGGAGGTATCGGAGTATTTTCCATACCAAATTATTCTAATATTGAAAAGAGATTTGCTTATCTTATTAGGGGGTACTTGGCCAAACCCAAGACAAAAAAAGATTTCGAAGATAATGATAAAAAACTTTTCGATATACACAACTCTCCGCTAACTATAACTCTGCTGGATTTTATATTCAGTATAAATAATCTGGAAATTTCTGAAATCTTGAAAGAAGGGACTAAAACCAAGCAGTATTTCCTTTTACCCTTTGCCTGGTTGCTTAAATTCATAGCGGCTCTAACTCCGAAAAAAAGTAGAGAAAAACACAGAACGGCCGTCACTCTAAATAATGACATCTTATTAGGTGGGAATAATGCAATTTTTATAGTTAGAAAAAACTATTCTGACGAATCCCGCGCCGTTGCAAATTAAAATAGAGCAATAAGATATGAACATTCTTGTAACCAGACTTCAGAACATCGGCGACATGCTGGCGTTTATTCCGGCATTGCGTTTGCTCCGGCAAGCCGTTCCGCAAGCCAGAATCACTTTGCTGTGCAAACATGACGGCGGTATAAATATTATCCGTGACTGCCCGTATTATGACGACATGTTAACGGTTAAAGATCGTTCCATAAAAGAAAAATTCCGGCTTATTTGCGAATTCAGGAAACGTAAACTTGATTATTTTATTATCTCGCCGCAGGATCGCGGCCGTGTACCATGGGCGCTGCTGGGTGGCGCAAAGAAAATTATTGCATTCAAGGAAATAATGGAACACGGTGAAAGGAAAAAAGAAAAACTGCCCTGCTGCATTGACATTTGCCCGGACTATAACCATGAACAAACGGAAACTGAAAATTGCGCTATTCTGATTGAAGCCTTTTGTAAATACAACAATATCGTTTCCCCGCAACCTGCAGATTTGTCGCTTGAATATTCCTGGACAAGGCCGGAGAGCAGGCGGAAAGTAACTAAACTTCTAAAAGATAATAATTTATGTCCAGGCAAATATCTGATTTTAGCTCCATTTTCCGCCAAACAACAATCCAAAAATTGGCGGATTCAGGACTGGTTTGAACTTATCTTCTGGATTCATGAACAATTCGGTTACAGCACTGTAATTATTGGTGGCAACGCCGAGGCGAGACTTGCTGAAGATTTTGCCGTATTGAAAAATGTGCTGCCGATCTATGATTTTTGCGGAGAAATTACACTTGATGAAAGCTATGTGTTAATGGAGCAGTCGGCGGGATTCATCGGCCTGGATTCAGGCCCGGCATTTCTAGCCTCGGCGGCAGGAATTCCGGCAGTTGTGTTGTATGGCCCCGGAGATATTGTACGGTGGCATCCGCCGCAAACCGCCGCAGTCCGGATAAATATTCATTATCCGCAGCCTTGTTCGCCTTGTAGGCACAAAATCTGTCCGAATAATTCTTTATGCATGGATGCCATCACATTGACTGAAGTCAAGAAAGCTGTCGCCAGAGTCTGCAAAGAAAAGCATCTTAATATATGAGGTTAAAGTGAAAATTGCATTACAGTTCCCATATGCAGAACAGGAGACGCATCTTTGAATAAAATTATTTATTTGTTTATGAAGCCGCCGGGAATTTTTCTGATTGCGTTAATAATTGTAACGCCGCTAATATTCTGCAACACTATTCCGGCAAGAGATGTAGCCTTTCGTTATGCACCGATGGCTGACGCATTTGCCGACAATTCCAAAAATTACATCGGGATATTTTGCAAAACTTGTGAAGCTTATTTATGAACAACTCCTTAAAAAATTCTGAAAGGCAGCTTATGAGTTTGCTGGAAATTGTTGACAATTTTATTTATAATCCGAGAAAAATAATGTTTCTAGCATTATTCTTCTCGGTAGTAATGATGGCTATATATGCCTTATTTTGTATTGAAATGTATAGAGACGTTGCCGGATGCTATGCATATATGGCGAGAGAATTTGGAAGATGCAATTGGAATGAGGCATTTAATCCTAACCTACCACCTATGAATATTGTTTTTGCTGGACTTTTAGCAATGCTTGGGGTAGAAGCATATACTGCAACAATAATTGTTTCCGGTACATTTTATATTTTGACTATATTTCCGCTTTATGTACTACTTAAGCGTTTTTTGAAGCCTCATGAAGCTGCATGGGGTGTGCTATTGTTTGTTATAGCTCCTAAAATCATCCGCTTTTCCGGAACTGGTCTTTTAGAATCAGCCCGCAATTTTTTTTTAGTACTTGCATTAATGCTACTTTTTAAGAGTCTTGATTCAAGAAAATGGCAACATTGGGCATGGCTGGGAGCCGCTCTGGCAGGACTTGCGATGTCAAGGGGTGAAGGGTTTGTGATAGTATTCATTATTATTGGCATAAATATTTGCCTTTTGTGGCGTCAAGAAAAATACAGCATCAATTTTAATTCGATACGGCGAATTGCAGGAACTGTTTTGTTGATCGTTTTTGTAACATTAATTCTACTCTCGCCTAGGCTTTATCAGAATTACAAAACAACAGGATATCCTGTTATAGATGGACGCATGGTTGATTTCGCAAAAATATTTACAAGAACTACAACAAAACAAGTATATAATAAAAACGAGTCTGTTTCTGAAAATAAAATATCTACTGCAAGACGTTTTCTAAATTTGCTCCAGGGATTTTCGCGCGGAGCCTATGAACTCTATCTAATATTAGCCTTTGGTGGACTGCTTATTGTTCTGCATCGGCAGGAATGGCGCTATGAATACACGGTATTTTTTATAATTATAGCCGTTCACCTTCTTTTGTATTTTGAGGTTGTTTCTGCTTATAGATATCATACCTTTGCATTGCCGCTTCTTATGCCATTTACAATGGTTGCATTCGTCTATGTGTTGAGTTGGGTAAAGTTCTGCAAAATTGAGAAATTTTTTATGATTGCGCTTCTCATAATACTTATTGCTCAGATTGTAAACGGAATGGAAATGTCTTTCTCGAAAAAAGATCTAATTTATAAAGAAATGGCAGCTTGGATAAATACAAACAAGAATATATTTGCTCATGATTTTGGTAAAAATCGATTGAAAATAATATTTACAAATTTTCCTGAAGTTTGTTTTTGGGGGGATATGGTACCTGTGGGATTAACCAATGACGTAGATTTACGCACAACAACTAATTTTGATGCTATAATAGTTTCAGCAACTTCTAATGCATATCTTGATGCTATAAAGTCAAGGCACGATATTGAGAAAGTTGTACACCCATTTTCAAATGGGAAAATATTAATATTCAGAAAGAGATAAGAATGCAGATTGACGGGAAAGTATTTATAATTATTCCCTGCTACAATGAAGCAGAATGTATTATTCATGTTGTTAAAGAGATTAGAACTCATGTCGCTGATGCACATATAGTCCTTGTTGATGATGCTTCTTCTGATTCGACAAATGAGATTATCCAATCAATTCTTGATGAGAAGACGACACTGCTCTCATTGGCAACAAATCTGGGAATAGGCGGGGCCGTCCAGGCTGGTTTTATATATGCTGTGCAGAATGGTGCTGAATACGCAGTAAAATTTGACGGAGATGGTCAGCATCCGGCTGATAAAATATATGAATTATTGATTCCTTTGATTACAAAAGAAGCTGATTTTGTCATAGGCAGCCGCTTCATAAATAGTAATAGTGGTTTTAAATCAACTTTTATACGGCGTATAGGAATAAGATTTTTCAGTATTATTAACTCATTGCTTATCAAACAAGTTGTTGTTGACAACACTTCTGGATTTAGGACATATAGTAAATCGGCGTTGGCGTTTGTTGCAAAGTATTATCCCTCGTTTGACTATCCAGAACCAGAGGAGGTCATATTATTAGTGAAAAATGGTTTTCGCCTTAAGGAGATAGCCACTCCCATGCGCAATCGTTTGGGCGGGTGTTCTTCAATAACATTCAATCACTCGGTGTATTTTATGATAAAAGTAACTTTTGCCATATTAATGACCGCGATGCGTCCCAAAATAAGGAGATGACATACATATGGACAAAATACAAATAGTTTCATTATGCGGCAGTATTTTTTTTGTTGCAATAGTAATTTATCAGGTATGGCGCCAGCATTTGAAAGAAGCTTATGCTCTGTTGTGGATAATTACTGGGGTAATATTTATTATTGTTTCTGTATGGACTAACATTCTGCGGATTGTTTCTGATATGATCGGAATCGTGTATCTTCCGGCAACTCTTTTTCTGCTAATGCTGACTGGCGTAATCTTCATAATATTTCAGTATTCTATTGTGTTATCTAAGCGCGGAGAAGAAATAAAACGTCTGACACAGAGGATATCCATACTTGAAGATAAAATTTCAAGGGTTGCAAAAGATAAAAAGTAAATGTCCATTAATCTTGAGATAAAAACTTAGACCTTTTGAATGAGCCTTGAAAATTTAAAGTAACGTCCTCATCGGACGCTACAAAGTGTGCATTCTTGATTCATACATTTTTTTAGGCTTACTGATTTTGCCGATTACCCAGATTCTACCGACCGGCAACAGGCATAGGATACATACCTATCTCGGAATGCTGAGAATGCCCTCATGGTTGAGATCAGAAAAGAACCATATTATTTAAGACAGTACTGTTGTAATATTTTTTAATAAGTGTATTTTAAGAATTAAATAAACGCAAAAGGAGGATATTATGGCAAGTTATTACATCACGGCAGTGAGCAAAGACGGAAATAGTTCTATCAAAGAAGTCTATGCCATAAATGTTGCAGATAATACTGTTTATAAATATTCAAAAGCAAAAATAATACCAGAAGTTGAAAAAAATTTAGTTTATACTCTTGCTCCCTCTGATAAGGGTAATCCTAAAATGGCAAAGGTATCTATTGTCTGTATGGATGGTACAAAATACTTACGAACTGACGAAAATCAGACCAAAGCAGATAATTTGGAGAGCCTTCCCGTATTCTAAAGTCGATAAATATAATGGGGGCAAGCTTCAGTACATTCGTAAGAGCTAAATGTTGCGATATTTTTCCGTCTCCGAAACCTTGAGAAATACGCCAAAGCTAGACATATCATCGGCTTGCTTTTTCAGTTTCAACAAAACATCCATCCAAGTTTCTTCTTCGGGAGATTCTATATTCATTTTGAATTCAAGTCCGGGAGTTTAATTGATTTGAAGAGTTGGGAAAACAAGGAAGACATATTGGGCCGTTCCTCGGTGGCGACGAGCGGGAATTTAACATGGCAGGGAGAAACTCTGCCTTTGATTTTAACGATGCCTTCGCCAACTTTCAGATGGTCAAGATAGATTTCTTCGCCATGCTGGAGGAATAATGCTTTCTTTGCTGCTTGAATATCGTTTTCATCCTGCAAGCCGAGGATAATTAAAGTATTGGAATTGCCGGTAAGATAAATCGGGGTCATGCTTGGATGCTGCGTGATGTAAACCAGGCCTTCGCCAAACCCTCGGATTTCCCTGAACAAACTTTCAAGGCTGTTTGATGCTTGATGTTCGCCGTAAGTCTTTGGAAAGAGATTATGCACTTCTTCAAGAAATGTTACATGCCGGAGATTTTTAGTTTCCCCCTGACGCAGCCGGTAGAGATGGATAAACCGCAAGAAAATTTCTGAGAGAAATGTCCGTAACGGCTTCGGCAATTCAAAATCCAGTTCAAGGATAACCGGTTTTTCGAGCAATTCTTCCAGCTTTAACGGCGTTCTGGTATTAAACGACCTCGAAGCTGGTCCAAAGGTAAAAGTCTTCAGAATTCTCATACAACTGTCCCGCCAAAGCATTCTTCTCCCTCTGAACTGGGACTTCTCAAGCATTTCCCTCGCATCATGGAAATTTGGGTATTTGTTCTCGTGCGTTCCGTCGTAAAAGCCGTATTTCTCGAACAGCTCATCAAACAGGTCAATGAAGACATCGGCGACACCTGGTCCAGAGATGTGGGTCTTTTCCAGTACCTCAGCAATGATACTGATCCAAGTCTTAGGATGTACGCCTGGCGGCGGTCGCAACGGATTCCAATTAAACGGCGTCTCAGAATCTCTGCCGACTGAGCAAATTTCAATCCGGTTAACCTTTTCCAGCGATAAGGATTTGATCTGCCGGTATGAACGTTTCCAGTCGATCACCAGGAATGGAATATCTTTATCAAGAAGCCCAAGCAGCATATTCTGGGCGACATTGGTTTTGCCGCTGCCGGTCATGGCTAAGATGCCGATATGCTTGATGTAATTGTCACGGTTTAAGCCGACCGGATACAGTGGACGGTTGGCGTAATTAATGGTGCCGAGGGTAAACTCTCCGGAAGCCTCTTTTGCCGACACTGGCGGCAACATAATGGTGTCGTTATTGACGTTCCTCGTCAGATGTCTTGCCGCAAACATGTAGATTAATGACTCGGCCTCTTGTCTTGCTTTCAGCGTTTCCGACGTGGTGTAAGCAAGCCACAGCGCATCGGCTTTTGTCCCAATCAATGGACGGAGCTTACGGCAAGTATCTTTCAGGTTCAGGTCAATCACGGCTGTTTATAGTCCTCCTTTTTCTCGGAATAAGTATCATCAAGAATTTTTCCCAGCCCTCCGCTTTTCATCAATTTTGCCCTTGCTACAGTTTGTTCGTGAGCTTCCCAGGTGTTCATCAATTCCTGCATGACCTTGACCACATCGTTCCAGCAGGAAACATCCTGGTCACGTCGTTCTTTTTCTAGTTCAAAAGAATTTTCTCTAACCTTGTGAAACTCTTCTTTCTCAGGAGTATCGCCGAAATAATGGGCTCGTGGACTTAAAGCCTGCATAATTTCTTTGACTTTATTCAGATCGTCGTCAACGCCGGCAATGTTTTTATTCCTGATTGCCAGTCGCGCTTGAATCTCCTGTAATAAAACTTCCAGCTTGCTGCTTAAAATACCGCTACGCTGGCTGATAAATTTGTCCAGCGATTCGTCTTTAAATTCAGCGGGCTCGGGGCTTGAGTATGTTTTGTAATATTTTGTGTTCATATCCTGTAAAAGTCTTTTCAGGTTAAAAACAAACTCAGGATTCTATTGGGAAAACCTGTCCAGGATAGATTATTGAGCAGATACAGAATTATAAAGATTCTTGCTGATTTATTGGAAGTTTTTCCTTAAATTTCCCAATAGAACCTTGATAAACTATTTTTAAGGCAAAAAAATCGTTACTGCATGATAATAAAAGATGATAGCCGGTGGCTCGGCTGGGGTAGTCAGAAACAGGCCATACTACAAGTGATCGTTCGGCCAATGACTCCGACGGAAATTCTGCGAGAGGCAAGACAGATTAATCCGAGAATTTCTTTTGGTGACTCGTCGGCAATTATCCGTGAACTGGAAAAACGAGAAATCCTAAAGTGTCTGACGCCGGAGCAACTTACCGGTAGGATTTATTGCCTGACAAATTATGGTCGTCGATTGGTCTGGAATATTTTCAAGTTAAAAATCGACGCGGAGGAGCGAGATTTTGACTGGTACAAGTATTCTCGTGTACTCGCCGGTAAAACCAGAAGATATCTTATAATTGAACTCTATAACAACCGTGGATTTTACGACGACGGAATGAATCTGGCAGTTATCCGACGGAGAATCGGCAAAATCTACCCGGTTACACTCAGCCAGGCATTTTGCACGATGCAAGATTTGTTAAAGGATGGATTGGTTGAGGTCGCTGGTTTCACGAAAAAGAGAAGCTCAAAACTTTATAAGTTGACTTCAGAAGGAATAAAAATCTGTGAGTATTTGTTGCGAGATTCCCAACAATTCCATGAGCAGCCTTTTTAAATTTCAACGTCTTCGTCACCCATGAAAGACGAAAAGCAAAAAATTGAACAAATTGCGTCCGGCATAAGGGAACAAGTGGTTTCTGTCTTGAACAGCAAGTTTGAAGAGATTATCTCCAAGCTTGAGGAATTTGAGGAAACACTGAACACTACCCTTGAAGCTATTGCCGAGCGTCAGTACACGGCTGATACCCAGCATGATCTCTTTGAAGAGTGAAGTTGAGTCCGTTAGAAAAATCTGTTTTTTATTATTCCTGGGGAAACGAGGTGATTATCATTGAAAAAAGAATATGGATACGTAGTGGCATTGTTGAAGAACTTGACAAGCGACAGCTTAAATTTCTGGATTTTGTCCTCGATAAGATCAAATATTACTATCGGGAACTGTACGGCACACGCGATTGTTATCACCATCCGTTGACACTCACTAGGCTGAGCAAGCTCTGCAATCGTAATACGACCTCGGTAATCAGCGCTGTTCGTATTCTCGCAAACTCGATTTCTTACGGTTCCGGTGCTGACCCGCCAATTTCTTACGACCGGATAAAATCACTGAGGAATAATTCTCATCGGGCATATAGGATATTTTTACGAAAATAAGAGTGAAAGAATACCTAACCGAGAATGATAGGCAAGTATATCTCTATAACTGCAAATCAAATGTCAAGAGCCACCAGCATCAACAGGATGCGTTCCATTTTTGATTCTTAATAAAACCCCAATTCAAATCTTTTCCTAATCATTTGTATTTGTACTTCGATAAATGTTGTCTTAGCATAAGATATGCATCCTTTTTTAATATGCGGCCACCAATAGTTGAATGTATAATATTTTCCATTTTAGGTACCATATTGGGATTAATTATTATTTTCATTTTAATGACGTATTCTGAAATAGGCTTGTAAAAAGTATCGAGGCATTTAGCTATAACGTGTGTTACTTCCCATGATTGTTTTTTATCTATCCAGGCGTTGTCCATGTTGCAACAGGCCTCTGGACATATATCGGTATTACAGGGGTAGTGATATTGCAATTCTTCTTTGACGTAAGGTAGTATTTTTTCAACCATTGCAACACTACATTTCTCAAATTTTGCTTTTTCTTCAGCCATTTTCATTCTTGCCTTCCATTTAAACCTGTTAATTTAAGGTACCTTAGAAATATAAAAATGCAATAAAATTGGGAAGAGTTCCCTAATGTTTCTTGCTGTCCTTCTCCTCAAGCCAAATATGCTGGAAAAACCATAGTATAGTTTTCTTGATTAAATCTCATGTTTTTTCTTTTTGCGGCTAGAAGCTTTTCCCACAATATTACATATTGTATTTAAACCCTACCCGAAATACCTGTTTGTATTATGCTGCTTTATCGACGGTATAAACACCTTCCGCCTCGCTGAGCCCCAAGAAACTCCTCAGGCACTGCTCCGAAAGATTTATAAAGTCCAAGCACATAATTACAGGATAATAATTAAAATTCACGGAAAAGAGTATTGAATTTTTTCTATCCCCCTGCTCAGGGCGTATAAAATATTCTGCGAAGCAGAATATTATTCTCTGAAGCAATATTTGATCGAGATTCAGCAGTATGTCAAAAGTTCGATGAGGAACTTCAATTTGTTAAAAATTCTGTGTATAAAACAAATTGGGGTGACGAACAACGCAGCTCAGGGCGTATAATATGTTGCGAGCAACATATTACCTTCTCAAGAATGG
>Ga0114951_10002465_pt1 | contig 20912 bp, 17 predicted proteins | sample AM7aDNAmetaG_FD_88677 | JGI IMG/M metagenome (GOLD analysis project Ga0114951, IMG submission 88677) | Freshwater microbial communities from Finland to study Microbial Dark Matter (Phase II) - AM7a DNA metaG | ecosystem: Environmental > Aquatic > Freshwater > Lake | place: Finland: Lake Alinen... | reverse complement strand
CGCTTCACCGGGTCGGACAGGTCGCGCACAATTGGCGCTACGGCCTTCACCGCCTCCGATTTGCCATGCGGGTCATTAAGGTCGAACCCTGCCAGCAAGCTATCGATGGCATGCTCGGCCACCGGGCGCGCCTGCGCAATGGCCTCGCGCCAGCGATCGGGCGATTGCAGCACAATCTCATCGGGATCGAGTCCCTCTGGCATGACTGCGACGCGGATGTCGGCGTTAAGTTTGGACTCATGCCGGATCACGCCGCGCGCATCGAAAGTGGGTGTGTCATCGCGTTCGAGCGTTTCGCGCGCCACATCGACATCGCGCATCACAGCCCGATTGCCGGCGGCATCGGGATCGAGCGCCAGAACGATGCGCGTGCTCAGGCGCTTGAGCATCTTCAACTGGCTTTCGGTCAGCGATGTGCCCATTCCAGCGACAACGTTGGTGAACCCGGCCTGATGCGTGCCGATGACATCCATGTAACCTTCCACCAGCACCGCTTCCTGCTGGTTGCGAATGGAAACACGGGCGCGATCCAGCCCGAAGAGCAATCGACCCTTGTCGAAGATAGGCGTTTGCGGTGAGTTCATATACTTCGGCTCGCTGCCATCCAGCGAGCGCGAGCCAAACCCGATGGCGCGCCCCTTCTCATCCTTGATCGGAATAATCAACCGGCCGCGGAAGCGGTCATAGCGATGACCTTCATCGTTCTCGACGGCCAACCCGGCGTCCACAATCTCCTGCGGGGTGAAACCGCGCGCGCTCAGATAATTGGACAGGGCGTGGTAGTCCATCAGGCTGTAGCCCATGAGCCAGACATGAATAGTCTCATCGGTGAGTCGGCGCTTGTCCTTCAGATAGGCGCGGCAGTTGGCAGCCTGGGGCGCGCTTAACAGGAGTTGATGGAAGTAATCCACGGCCTGCGCAGTCGCCATGCGCAGCCTTTCCTCGTGACCCTCATTGCGTTGCTGACTCTCGGTGCGCTGCTCCAGTTCCACGCCGGCGCGTTGCGCCAGTTCGCGCAGCGCCTCAAAAAAGGTCAGCCCCTCCTTCTTCATGATGAAGGAGAAGACATCGCCCTGCTCGCCGCTGGAGAAATCCTTGAAGGTCTGCGTCTCAGGAAAGACGAAGAACGAAGGGCTGCGCTCGTTCTGAAAAGGCGATAACCCCTTATAGCTGCGCCCGCTGCGGGTCAGCTTTACATATTTACCGATCACCTCAACGATGTCGATACGGCTTCGAACTTCATCAATGGCGGACATGATTAGATTTTAAAAGAAGAAGATGAGAATGCTTATCAGGGCCCAGCGCGCCTGAAGGTATAATCCGACCCATGATCTTAAATGTATTTCTCGGCATTGCACAAGTTGTCCTTGCCGTCGCATTGATCGTCGCTGTTCTCGTGCAGAGTAAAGGCGAGGAACTCGGCGGCGTTTTCGGCGGCGCACAGAGCGTATACCAGACTCGGCGCGGTGTTGATCGACTCCTTTTCACCATCACCGTGTTTCTGGCAATTGCGTTCTTTGTGCTCGCCGTCGTCAACGTCATTGTGTCCGCCCCTAAGTGATAGATGCGTTCGTTCCGCCTACCGCTGCTCCTGATCATTATCGGTGTGGCGGTGATTGGGTTCATCGTTTATCAGCTTGCGCCACGGAGCACCGTTACGGTCCCGGACACGGGTGGAACGTATGTGGAAGGCGTCGCAGGCGCGCCACAATACATCAACCCGTTGCTGTGCCAGTTGCATGACGAAGACCGCGACCTGTGCAGTCTGGTTTTTGTCGGGCTGACGCGGTTCACGGAAACAGGCGAAGTTGTCCCCGATCTTGCCGACACCTGGAGCATCTCGGACGATGGCATCACCTACACCTTCAAGCTGCGCCAGGATATCAAGTGGGATGACGGCGCGCCGGTCACGGTTGACGACATCCTCTTTACGACGCGGCTGCTCCAGGACCCCGGCTATCCAGGGCGCCCGGATATCGGCGCGCTATGGCAAACGATCAAAGTCAGCCGCGTTGACACCCAGACGGTGCAGTTTCGGCTAAGCCAGCCGCTCGCGCCATTTCTCGACTTCACCACCATCGGGCTGTTGCCGTCGCACATCCTGTCGGGCACTGCAGCGGCGGACATGAACAAGCTTCCCTTCAACCTTCAACCGGTCGGCAATGGCCCCTGGCGCGTGGTTGAGGTCAACACCAACGGCAACCGCGTCTCATCAATCGCGCTCGAACCCTCGCCAAACTACTACGGCGCGAAGCCGAATCTGTCGCGTATTATTTTCCGCTACTACCCCAACGTGCAGGCGGCGTTTGACGCCTATCGCACCGGCGACGTGGATGGCTTCAGCAATCTTTCGCTGGCGGATTCCAAACGAGCCGAGGCGCGCGACGACCTGACCCTGTACACCGCGACGAAGTCGCGCTACACATCGGTATTCTTCAACCTGCGCAAAGACAGCGGAGCGATTGCACTGATGGACAAATCAGTGCGTCAGGCGCTGCTGCTGGCGCTCGACCGCGACAAGATCGTGCGCGAGGTGCTGGGCGGTCAGGCCATCGTCGCCGACACGCCATTCATCCCCGGCACATGGGCCTACCATACCGGCGCGCAACACTACCCTTACGATCCTGAGCGCGCCACACAGTTGTTGCGGAACGCGGGATACGAACTGGCAACGGTTGCGCCATCGAATGTATCCGTCTGGCAAAAGAGCGGCGAACCGATCGCGTTTACATTGCTCACACAGGACGACCCCACCCGCCGCGCCGTAGCCGAAGCCATCGTCAAACAGTGGCGCGACCTGGGCGTGCAAGTCAGCGTGCAGCCTGTGCGCAACCTGGTGCGCGACTTTCTCTCCTCGCGTCAGTTCCAGGTGGCGCTGGTCGACAACCTGGTGGATGGCGACCCAGACCCATATCCTGTGTGGCACCGCAGCCAGATCATCGCGCCCGGCCAGAACTATACCGGCTTCGACAACAAAGACGCGAGCAACTGGCTGGAAGCCGCGCGCACGACCACCGATCGCGTCAAACGCTTCGAGTATTACCGCAAGTTCCAGGAGTTGTTCACCGAAGAATTGCCCGCTTTGCCGTTGTATTACCCCACCTACGAATACGCGATATCGAGCCGGGTAAAGCGTGTGCAAGTGCCGCCGATGATGTATCCGAGCGACCGACTGCGCACGATTGGCAGTTGGTATATTAATGTGAAGCGCGTGCCAGCCAGTGAGGCGACCGCGCTATCCAAACCCTAAGCGACCCGGCTGCATGCGACGCCGCGCAACGCCAATAAACCGAGTGAACCAGGTTCATCATGAGTGTAGTAAATAACGACAAAGCCCCTCTCTCATCCAATCTGTACGATGAAAACTACTTCCTGACCGCATGTGAAGGGTACGAAGAATTTACACAATCCGAAGGCGAGCATCTGTCGCGCCGCCTGCGCGAGGCCTTTGCGTTTGCAAACGTCGCCCCAGGCATGAACGTCCTCGACCTGGGTTGCGGGCGCGGCGAAATCGTGCGACATGTGGCGCGACTGGGCGCAAAGTCATACGGTCTGGATTATGCCGACGCCGCCGTGCGCCTGTCAAAGCGCACCTTGCGCGACGAACCAGGAGAGCATGGCGTGATGCGCGGCGACGCCAAGATGCTGCCATACAGCTCCGGCGCCTTCGACCGCGTGCTGATGTTCGATGTGGTCGAGCATCTGCACCCGTGGGAACTGGACGCCTGCCTGTCCGAGGTCAAGCGCGTGCTCAAGCCGGAGGGACAGATCATCATCCATACCGCGCCCAACCGCTGGTACGACGCCTATGCCTATCCTGTAGTGCGCCAGGTGCGCCGGTTGATGGGACAGGGCGCGCGTTACCCGGCAAACCCGCGCGCGCTGAATGTCGCGATCAATACCGAAGTGCACGTGAACGAGCAGGACATCCTGCGCATGCGCCGCGTGTTGACGCGCGCGGGATTCCGCAACGTGAAGGTGTGGCTGGACACGCCTCCACAGCACCGCAGCGAAAACACTCTACTGTCGGCGTTGCGCTACATCGCCTTTAACTGGATTCCGTTCGCATGGTTCTTCGAGCGCGAAGTTTTCGGGGTGGGAACAAAATCTGATCTAAAATAGGGGCACAATGTCAAAGAGATCACGTAGACAACGCCGGCCGAATCTGCCGCCCGAGGCGTTTAATTCACCTGCGGCCAGCGCCGCACCCCAACTTGTTTCCGCGAGTGGCGGCGCCGCTGTCGCGCCTGTGCGCCGCATCACCGAGATTAACTGGCAGGCAGAGTACAGCGAAGTGCTGGGCGACTTGAAACGCACGGCGATATTGGCCACGATCATGATCGTCGTCATGGTCGCGCTGTCATTCGTCATCCGCTAAAATCCTTTGCCTTTCCGTTGGAAGGCGTTTGAAGACAGTCTGACGCTGGGCCGGCCCGGTTCAGAGGGTGGTCGCATCGTGCGCGACGATGACTACGCCGATGCCGCGCGGATTACACTCGAACGCGACTGCCCGGCAGCGCCATTCGCCATCACCTGTGCTATCTATGGCTGGATGATGCACACGCGCTTCTTCTCTGATCCGGATATTGCCGAGGCGGAGCACGAGGACATGAAGGCGGGGCTGGCTGCCATCATCGGGATGATCCCCAACGTCAACGATCCCGACGTGGAGGCCCGCCTGCGCGATGTGTCGGTCGCGATTGCTGCGTTTGTGAGGAAGTTCCAGTGACGGCGCTACAGCGTGACCCGCCGGAACGCTTCCGCAAACCACACCGTGCCGTCTGCTTTCATGCGGAGCGCGCCCTGGCGCATGCGCATTTCGAACTTCTCCGGATCAGGGTCCTTCACCTGCGACTTGTGCTCGCACACCGCGCGCGCTTTCATGCCCAGGTAGTCGCCCACATCCACCCATGTGTTCGGCGCAACCGGCCCGGCGAAGTACACTTCCTTCGGCGCATGCATTTCGAACCCCTCGGCCAGTAGCTCCGGGAAGTACATCCGATTGTTCGACGCCGGGAAGATGGCATCGCACACCGCCAGCCCCATGACGCGGTGATCGTTGTGGTTGATCCCGCGTGAGCCGCTGTGGATGGTCTGGTGATCGGTCGTGACGATGATGTCGGCTTTGGCGCGCCGTATCTCGCGCGCGATGTCGCGTTGCAGTTCGAGCGTGTTGCTCAACTCGCCATCCACGTAATGCAGGAAACGCAGGTTAAAAATACCGAGCGCAGCCGCTGCCTTTGCCTGTTCGCCTTCGCGCAGTTCAGCAAGTTGGTGCGGCGTTATATCGGTGCGGTCAGTGCCCTTCTGCCCGCCTGTGATCAGCACATACGAGACGTTGTGCCCTTCGGCGACCCAGCGCGCCAGCGTGGCGCCCGCGAAAAATTCCGGATCATCCGGATGTGCGACGACGCAAAGGATGTTCATGATATGCCACTTTCCTGGGACGGCTGGTCGGTGCTGCCCGGTTGCGCTGATTTGCGCTGCAGCGGGCGGCGCAACGGACGGCGCTGCTGCCGGTTCTGGCGATCCGCCTCGTCGCTGGCCGGATTCTGTGATTCCGGCGTGTTCTCTGCGGGAGTGAACTCTGTGGAGGAAGCCGGCGCTGACATATCAGATACAGGCTGTGCCTGCGCGCGCAGATCCTGCTCAAGCGACTCCAGCGCAGTCTTCTCCATAGGCGCAGGATGCACTGGCGCAGACTGACCTTCACGCGGCGGACGGTCGGCGCCGTCGTGCAGACGCTTTGGCCGAATCAGCGTATGGCGATTTTGATTAGGATCAGGTTGCTGGCCGGGTTTACTCACCCTTGGTTGTCCTTGTGGTTGACCGCGCGCATCGCGCTCTCGCTCTCGCTCTGCGCGTGCCGGGCGATTCGGGCGCCCCTGCCCCTGGCCTTGAGTCGCCGGGCGTGCTTCCTGTCCGCCGCCTGCAGGCGCAGGCGCAGAAGCGGGCGCATTGCCCTTCTTCTTGTGCTTCGTGTTGCGCGAACCAGCCGCCGCTTGCGTCTGATTGACCGGCGCCACTGCCGGCATGGCCTCGCTTGTGCCGATTTCAACCGTCGTTGCGACGCCTGCGTCGGCGCGCCCGGCTTCTACGGATGCCGTTGCGCCCTTCGCCTCAGTCTTGCCTTTGCCGCAATCGCAGTTGCCGCCCTCGTGTTTGTCGCATGTCCCGCTGGCAGCTTTGTCCTGCAATCGCTTTAACTCTTCCAGTGGGACGATATCCTGGCGATGCACCACAATACCCTTGGCCGTCTCGCCTTCGCCGATCAACACCAGGACGGAATCGCGCAACGGCAACAGATCAAGCACCTTGCCCTGCCCGGATGGCGTCCCGACGATTGCATTCTTCTTCGGCAACAGGCGGCGCGCCTCAACATACTGCTCATACTCGTAGATGAGGCAGCAGCGCAAACGCCCGCACATGCCGGTGATGTCGTGCGGGTTCAGGCTCAGCCCCTGCTCCTTGGCGTGTTTGATCGAGATCGGGCTGAAGTCGGTAAGGAAACGCGAGCAACAGCGCTGCTCGATGCCACACGCGCCCATGCCGCCAATGACCTTCGCCACTTCGCGCGGGCTGATCTGGCGCAGTTCGACGCGCGCGCGATACAGCCGGCTCATCACCTGGCGCAGGTCATTCGTCTCGACACGCTCTTCCTGGTCGGATGCAAACAGGAACGTCAGGCTCTGCCCGTCGAAACTGTACTCAGCCTTGACGATCTTGATCGGCATGTCGAGTGTTTTCGACTCGGCCCGGCAGGCGATCATCGCCTCCAGTTCCTTGTTCTCGTAGTAATGGCGCAGCGCCATGTCGCGCCCGCTCGCCATCCGTTCGATCCGCTTATAGGCGCCGTTGTCGCCGGCATTGCGCGGCCGCTTGACCGTGGCCACTTGCCCCATCTGTTTGCCGCGCACCGTATCGACAATCACCCAATCGCCCACCTTGATCTGCGGGAAGCCATCGGCAATGTAGGTATACAACTTACCGACCTGCTGAAAACGCACCCCGGCGTACTTCGGCGCAGGCGGAGGGACAGGATCTGCGCCGCTCGTCCACTCGATCGTGTCAAACATCGAGGGCTCTTTCGCAGGCATGCCTGCGGGCGCTACGGCTTCGGCCGCGACCGCGGCGCGCTCCGGTGCAGTGCTGACAGGCGTCACATTCGTCATGTTTTAACCAATTATTGAAATCGGAATAATATTGCTATTGCTGTTCTGGAAGTTTACTACGCTTACACGCGCCGCAACCTGCTGCGCAAGCTCCATGAAGCGCAGCGATGACGCCGACCTGGGATCGGCGATCAGCGCGGGCTTGCCGCTATCGCCGCCGACGCGGATCATCGGGTCGAGCGGGATGCTACCGAGGTAAGGGACCTTCTTCATGCTCGCCAGGCGCTCGCCGCCGCCTTCGCCAAAGAGCGCGACCTTCACGCCGGTGGCGGGATCGATGTACGGCCCCATGTTCTCAATCACACCCAGCACAGGCACCTTCAATTGCTCAAACGCCGCCAGCCCCTTGAGCGCGTCGCTCATCGACACCAGTTGCGGTGTTGTGACGATGAGTCCCATCACACCCGCGGCAACCTGCGCCAGCGAAAGCTGTGAGTCGCCGGTGCCGGGGGGCATATCGATGATCAGATAATCCAACTCGCCCCATTCCACATCCTGCAGGAACTGCCGGATGGCGCTGTGCAACATCGGGCCGCGCCACACCAGCGGAGACTCGGGCGGATAGATAAACCCGATGCTGAACACCTTGATGCCATACACCTCGATCGGGATCAACTTGCCATCGCGTTGATCGACGGCCGGCAATGTGTGCTTGCCATCGGGCGTAAGTTCGGCGGTGGGCAGACCGAGCATGATCGGCACGTTTGGCCCATACACGTCGTTGTCCAGCAGACCGACGCGAGCGCCGCTCTTGCCCAACGCGAGCGCCAGGTTGACTGCGACGGTCGACTTGCCGACGCCACCCTTGCCCGAGGCGACCGCGATGATGTTGCGCACCGGGATATTCAGCGCGCCGCGCACGCGGGCGTTCGCGGTGACGTTGCTCGTAAAGCCGATCTCCACCTTGCCGATGCCGAGAAGCTTGTTTAGTTCGACGCGCGCCGCCCGATCCATCACGTCTTTAAGCGGACAGGCCGGGGTGGTCAGTTCGATCTTGAACGCGACATCGTTTTTGTTGATCTTCAAGTCCTTGATCATGTTCAGCGTGACCAGGTCCTGGTGCAATTCGGGTTCAATGACGCGCGAAAGCGCGTCTAGTACTTGTTTTTCTGTTAGTGCCATTGCTTGCATTTGTTTCAAACCTTGGGGCTGATTGTCTCATTAATTTCGATGATGTCCATCTGACTATCCAGCATGGGCTCAATCTCTATACAAACGCAAGCACCGGCAGGGGCGCACATCAGATCGCGCGCGATGTGCGCCCCTGCCAGCAATCAGTCAAGGGTTGGTTCTAATAACGGAATATGGCCGCAACGGATGACCCGTTGGGCATCATCTGGCGATCCAGGGCGTACACTGTGCCGCCATGCAACAGGGTATGCGCGGCGGCGAAGTCGAGCATGTCCTCGCTGCCGGGCTGCGGGGAATCGTACTCGTGCACAGCGCCGACCTCCGGCGCGTAACTGCCCCACGATTGCGCATCGCTTTGCACAAACAGCAATTCCACGCGTCCCTGGAATGCGGCGGGCGCCACCTGACCGATCCGGTGCGATGCGCGCGGTGTATTGGCGATCTGCTGATAGTAGTCGGCGGCATCCAGGCGCGCCTTCTCGAAGACCGGTTGCGCAATGCTCCAGGCGTGTTTGTAAAGTTCTTCGATTGCCAGCTCGTCCGGATTACCGCTGATCTGGGTTTCCATCAGCGGTTTATAGGTGTTCACTTCCTTATACATCGGGAACAGAAAGTCCACGCCGGCAAATACGAGCGGTGCAGGCGCCTTCAAATATTTGATAACGCCGTCGTTCACCTGGTGAAGGTAGCGGTGGATGTGCTCCTTGTTCAGGTCTGATTGCGCTCCCAGGCCATAGAATACAGCATCGCCCTTGCCAGGTCGGGTGTTGGTCAAGGTGCGGAACTGGACTTGCCGGGCCTGTGTGTCGATATTGAGCGCCTCATCGAGTCCCTTTGGCATGTCCTTCAGTTCGATTTCACGCGCGCCGCTTTGAGTTGCCTCTAACAGGCGCACCTTGTTCTGGCTGAGCGCCAGAATATAGCAGCGGCGGTCGCTGGTCAACAGTTGCAGAATCGGCTTGATGTGGAAACGCTCACCCACAATCACAAGTTCGTCAGACTTCGCGGGCATCTTGTAATACCTGAACAGGCGCGGGGAGATAAATACCGTGAGGCTTTCATCCTGGTGCTGCCAGAACAAGCTGTCCTCGAGCAATTTTCGGGCAGGTTCCAGAAGTTGCTGCGTATCCGCTTGTCGCATACCGCTGTTGATGAGACGCTCTTCAGCGTCGCGGAGCAGCTTCTTAAACCGAATCGGATTTTGACGCGTGTCAACGCCATTACGCAGTGTGGGCAGCGTCAGAGTTACAAACGGACCTGTCTTCGCCTCTACCAGATTTTTCAGTTCGTCGACGGTCATCTTGTTCATACGTTCACTCCTTCGAGACAAGCTAACTTGTCATCAAAACACTTCTGACCGAGAAAAAGCGCGACCTTCCATGCAACTACAAACTAATTTACACCTCCCCTCTGGATATTGTAGGACTGTTTCGTTAACATACATCCATGGACGCCCCATGACCGCAGTCACCACCTGAAGTGACCATGGCTACTGGCAAGCTCAGCCCGCACTCTTTACACTGACTTCCAGCAATAACAGAGGGTGAACATGAAACAGAAAAGACTTCCAGTCATAGCCGTTGGACTACTCGCAAGCGCCGCGCTCATCGCCGGGTGCACAGCGCCAGGAGCGACAGGCACAACTAGCGCCGCGTCAAAGAGCGCTCAGAGCACCGGTCAACGCATTACTATTCAGACAGGCTCGATCAGTAACCATATCATCGGCACCGGGACAATCGTTTCGCGTGCGACCGCCCAACTGGCATTCTCGCACTCGGGCACCGTGAAAACGGTCAATGTAAAGATCGGTGATGCTGTCAAGGCTGGGCAAGTGCTGGCCACGATTGATACCACCGACCTCGAACTGTCGGCCAAGAGCCAGTATGCCAGCTATATTAACGCACTGGCCGCCTATAGCCAGACAGTGCAGGGACCCACAAATTCGGATTTACAGGCCGCGAAGTCCGGAGTCATTGCAGCGCAGGAAGCCTACAGCACGTCGCTGCAGGGCGCAACCTCGGCTGATTTGAACTCGGCCTATGTTGCATACCAAAGCGCCCAGGCGGCGCTCAACCAGTTGACTGTCCCGCCAACGCAGTATGATACGGCTTCCGCCGAGGCCGCCATGCTAAACGCCAAGGCCGCGCTCGACAGCGCACAGGCATCGTATGACTCGGCGTATAAGCGCGATCCTGCCGGCATTGGCGGGTCAAGCGCCGGGCTAAACCTGCAACAGGCCACGAACAACTATGCTTCGGCCAAAGCGGCTTACGACAAGCTGTTCCAGCCGGCCACGGCGAACACCATTGCGTCTGCCAAGGCGCAGATCGCTTCGGCGCAATCCAACCTGTCCAACCTTCAGCCGACAGCGGAGAAGATTGCCTCGGCCAAACAGGCGCTTGACACTGCGCAATCCAAGCTCGACAGCCTGACGCCAACTGATGTCGTCATTTTGCAAGCCAAGGCCAAACTCGATCAGGCCGCGATTGCATATCAACAGTCCGAGAAAGCCGTTACCGATGCAACGATCAAGTCGCCTTTCGACGGCATGATTGCGACGGTGAGCATCGATGTGGGCGATTCGACCGGCGCCGGCACGGCCATCGAAGTGGCCGATTTCACCGTCCCGCAGTTCCAGGTCAACGTAGATGAAGCCGACCTGGGCAACGTGAAAGTGGGCGCGGATGCGACTGTTCAACTTCAGACCTACCCGAATGTCGCGATCCCTGCCAAAGTGGAGACTGTGGATTCTACAGGCACAACATCCGGCAACATCGTGACCTTCAAGGTGTATCTGTCGATTGGCAAAGCCCAATTACCGGATGGAACAGTGCCGACAATTCTGCTCGGCATGAGCGGCACTTCCCAGATCGTGACGCAGAAGGCCGACAATGCCACACTAGTGCCCAATAATGCGCTGATCGTGGATGCGCAGACCAAGGCATTCAGCGTGAACAAACTGAACGCAGATGGAACTGTGACCGTCACGCCGATTACCGTGGGTTTCCGCGGCACGGATAGCGTGCAGGCGCTCACCGGCGTGAAGCCCGGCGATGTGCTGGTGCTCCCCGGCGCGGCGGGTGTCAACACGAATGGCGGTTTCGGCGGAGCCGGTGGTGGTCGCCCCGGAGGTGGAGGCTAATATGATTGAGCTTAAGAATATCACCAAGCTTTATCAGATGGGTGATGAGATGGTGCATGCGCTACAGGATGTCAACTTAACGATCGAAGATGGCGAATATGTCGCCATCATCGGTCCCTCCGGCAGCGGTAAAAGCACACTGATGAACATCCTGGGATGTCTGGATATTCCCACGTCCGGCTCATATAACTTGAACGGCACCATGGTCAGCAAGATGCGCGAGAGTCAGTTGGCCACAGTGCGCAACAAGAACATCGGGCTGATCTTTCAGAATTTCAACCTGCTCGGCAAGGCAACCGCCATCCGCAATGTGGAGTTGCCGGCGCGCTATGGCGGTATCGGCCCGGCCGAACGGCACAAGCGCGCGGTAGCCGCCATGACATCCGTAGGTCTGGCGCACCGGTTGCACCATCGTCCAACTGAGCTTTCAGGCGGTCAGCAGCAGCGTGTGGCCATTGCGCGCGCGCTGGTGAACAACCCGCACATCCTCTTGGCGGACGAACCGACTGGCGCTCTCGACAGCAAGACAGGCAAGGAAATCCTCGATCTGTTTGAGCAGTTGCAGCGTGAGAATGGCATCACAGTCATCGTCATCACGCACGACCCGAACGTGGCGCGGCGCGCCCATCGCGTGATTACAATCCGCGACGGCCACATCGAGAGCGATATCGCCCGCCAGGTTGGCAAGGATGGCGTCGAGACGGTAATCGTGCATAAGCAGGCAGAACCTGTCGGGATGGTAGAAGAAGCTCCGGTAGCAGCTTATACCGAAGAGACTGCTGCCGAGGCTGCCAAGAAAAAGGCGATGCTCAAGGAAGGGCCGATACCCGTCAAGCGTCTAGCCATCCTCGGCGTGATCGGCGTCGTAATTGCGATTGTGGTGAACGCTATTCTCAGCCAGATCGCCTACTCGGTGCTCAACCTGCGCGCGCCGATGCTTCAGTTACAGCAGGTGGCGACCTTCACGGCGGTTGGCACTGTGCTTGCGGTGCTGGTCTATGCGTTGATCAACCGATTCGCCAAACGCCCGGTGTGGCTGTTCCGCATCATTGCTGCTGTCGCGTTGGTGCTGTCGATCGTCCCGGATGTCGGTCTTGCGACTGGATTGTTTAATCCATTTACACTGTTCGGCGGCGGCGGTCAACGCGGCGCTGGGGCTGGAGCAGCTGCAGCTGCCAATGGCGCAACGCCGGCGCCCGACGCCAGCGGCGCAACGCCGACTCCTGCGGCTGGTGGCGCGCAGCGCGCCGGCGGCGGTGCAGCAATTCGCGGCGGCGGTGGAATTGGCGGGTTGGCTTTCGGAGGTCGCGCAACTGGCGCCGGTGGGACTCGCGGTCAGTCGCCGCTGGAATTGCCGGGCTCCCTGGCTGTGTTGCACATCGTTGCCTATGGCATCGTTGTTGGTGTGCTTACCCGACGGCCTCGGGTCAAGAAAGGGAAGGTTTCCGGCCGGGCTGTGGGTGTGGCGAAGTAAGCCAGCTACCCACGAATAGGAGAATGCTATGAGTTTATTAGAGTTATTACAGACCGCGCTGGAAAGCCTGACGTCGAACAAGCTGCGCACGTTCCTGACGATGCTCGGCGTGATTATCGGCGTGGCGGCGGTCGTCACCCTGCTTTCCATTGGCGCAGGCGTGCAGGCGTCCATCGACAGTCAGATTACGTCGATGGGTTCGAACCAGTTGAACATTTCGCCCAACCGTCAGGTTACAGGCGCGCGTTTGACCGTGGATGATGCCACCGCGATCGCCGACAAGCTCAACGTGCCTGATGCGTTGCGCGTCGTGTCGGTGGTACAGGGCGGCGCTTCCGTGACAGCCGGCATCAACAAGGATTCGCCGGAGATTATGGGCACGACGCCCGAATACTTCGCGATGAAGAACGTCAACATCGCGCAGGGCGCCTCATTCACGCAGGCCGACGTGGATCAGCGCCTGCGCGTTGCGGTGGTAGGCCCTACGCTGGCTACCAACCTTTTCCCCGGCCAGGCCGCGCTGGGTCAGACCTTCCTGATCGGCAGCGTGCCCTTCCGCATTGTGGGCATTCTGGAGACGAAGGGCGGCACCGGCTTCGGCGGCACTGACGATAGCGCGTTTGTCCCGTTGACAGTTGCGGCGGAAAAGCTGTTCGTCAACCGCAACGGTGGGTTGAAGTCAGTGAACAGCATCACGGTCGAAGCAGTGTCGGCAGAACGCAGCGCTGACGCGCTGACTGAAATAGCCGCTATATTGCGCAGCCGCCACAACATCCTGATCGGGGCCCCGGATGACTTCCGCATCTTCGACCAGGCCTCACTCGTCGCGACACTGAACACCGTCGTCGGAACACTGACCGCATTCCTCGGCGCCATCGGCGCGATCTCGCTGCTGGTCGGCGGCATCGGCATCATGAACATCATGCTCGTCAGCGTAACCGAACGCACCCGCGAGATCGGCGTGCGCAATTCCATCGGCGCGCAGCCGTTCGCCATCCAGCTTCAGTTCCTGATTGAGGCGCTGACGGTGACGATCGTCGCTGGCGTGATCGGCATCCTCTTATCGGTGGGACTCGTCACTGTAATCAATTCGGTGCAGACCAGCGTCACACCGGTTATCCAGAGCAATTCCGTGATCATCGCGTTTACTGTGTCGGTCCTGATTGGCGTCCTCTTCGGATTCTACCCGGCATGGCGCGCCAGCCGGCTCGAGCCAGTTGAAGCATTGCGCTATGAGTAGCGCATAAACGGTGGTATATACCACCAGGTGACCACACATGGTTGCTGTACAATTGCCAGGTAAGGTCAAGGCGCAGGGTGATACAAATCACCCTGCGCCATTAGTCTCAGGCGCTCAAGGCGCCATACAGTTCACCGGTATGAAGCAGGTCATCAGTCTCATCCGCCTGACATTGTTATTGCGCATCGCGACATCGATCGTGGGTGTGCTGGTGGTGCTTACTTTTCTGCCCACCACTGCCCCGGTCTATATCGAGTTGGCTGCCGTAGTGCCCTCGCTGCTGTTGCTGGTGGTGGTGTTCATTGCGCCACTGCGAGGCTGGGAGACGCCACGCTTTGTCAAAGGGTTGCTGGTAGCGGCGATTGTGGCCGAGGCGCTTGAGGCAGTCATCAGCCGATTGGGGCTGCAACTGGTTGCGGCGGCGAGTGGAATGGATGTGGGTGAGTTCTACCGTCGCAACGTTGGATTTCCGGTGGAGTGGTCTCTCATGCGGTTACCCTTAAACGGGCCGCTGCTTTTCATCACTATTCCGGCGGTGCTGGGCGGGTGGATCGACGGCAAAAAGGGTTCCCTGCGCTGGGCGGCCTTTACGGTGCTGATGACCCTGCTGTCCACGATTGCAACCACGTCGCCCGAGTTCACGCAATGGCGTCTGAACATCGGCGTGTTTGGCGCGCAGGCGATTGTCGTGTTTATCACCACCTTCTTTGTGGCAACTCTGGCCGACCAGCAAAGAGCCGAGCAAACCGAGATCGAAACCGCCAACCGCAAGCTGGCCGAACAGGCGCTGGTGCGCGAGCAACTGGCGACTTCGCGCGAACGCGTGCGACTGGCGCGCGATCTGCACGACACACTGGCGCACACGCTGGCAGGCCTGGTGGTGCAGGCAAACGTGGTGGATACACTATTCGGGAAAGACCCGGTAGCAGCCCGGCGCGAACTCGCTCGCGTGCAGAGCGTGGCCAGACAGGGGCTGTTGGATGCGCGCGCAGCCATCAGCGATCTGCGCGCCAACATCGTCGAGGATCTTGGACTGGCCAGCGCGTTACAACGCCAGCTTGAGATGATGGGGCAGCGCGCCGGCCTGCAAGTGGACTTTGAGCGCAGCGGCGACGAACCCCAACTGGATAAAGCCCACGCCGAGGCGCTCTTCCGCATCGTGCAGGAGGCGTTGAATAACGTGGAACGTCACGCCAATGCATCGCATGTGAGCGTATGTATGGAGCAGAATCCGTTGCCCGACCGAATCCTGACCGTGCGCATCAAGGACGACGGGATCGGGTTTGAGGAGACGGCGCTGGATGATGAGCGTTTCGGTCTGCGCGGGATGCGCGAGCGCGCCGAACTGATCGGCGCACACCTGCGCATCGACAGCATCGTCGGCGCCGGCACCACTGTCAGCATCACCTATCGACAGGAGTAGAACCCCCTAAATTGAAATCCGTGCGTTGGAAAACCCTGCTGACATGGGGAGTTGCATTGGCGCTTGTGGTGTTTCTACTGGCGCAGATATCGTTGCAGACGCTGGTCGATCTATTTACTCATGTGAACATCCTCGGGGTTGCACTGGGTGCAGGCGTCTATATGCTTACGAATGTCATCCGGGCGTGGCGCGTGGTGCAGATTTGCGACCGCCCACTGGCGGACACCTGGCCGCTGCTGACGCCCACGCTGGCCTCCAGTTTTGGCAACAACGTGCTGCCTGCGCGCGCTGGCGAACCGATCTTTGTCTGGGCGGCGCATGAGCGGCTGGGCTTAAGCTGGGGCGCCAGTTCAGCAGTCATGATCATCATGCGCGTGTTCGACACGATGATGGTGGCCGTCATATTCGTGTTTGCGGCAGTAGTCACAGGCGCGGCGGCATCTTCACTCATTCTGTGGGTCATTTCGGTGGCACTGGGCGGCGCGGTCATCGTCACGGCGCTATTGCCATGGTTCGGCGGTTACCTGGTCAATCTGTTTGTCGCGGCAGTGCGGCTCACTCGCCGGGCAAAGCTCGTTGCGTTTCTTGAGCACGAAGGCGCCCGCGCCGCAGACGCGTTCAAGCAGTTGCGCGCGCCGCGCATCTACGCTGGCGTCGTCCTGTCGTCGCTCGCGATCTGGCTGATGATTTTTGGCTGGATATTTATGTTGATGCGCAGCATCGGGATTGAGGTCAGGCTTGATCAATCGATCCTGGGTTCTACCTTCGGCATTCTGTCGAAGGCCGTCCCGTTCTCATCCATCGGCGGTTGGGGCGCGCACGAGGTCGGCTGGACAGCCGGTTTTATGCTGATCGGTTTCCCCAGTTCGCTCGCGATCAGCAGCGGGTTTGCGGTGAATACGCTGATCATCCTCACTTCCGCCGTATGCGGGCTGCCGGCGTGGCTATCGCTGTCGAGCGATCAGGCGAAGGGAAAGCGCGCCAGGGATGGGGATTCGAGATAGCCAGGAAATTATGAGTTAATTAAATGGTGAGCCGCCCCTTGAATTTATTTGTGCAGATTTGCGCGTTGAATGAAGAGGATACCATTGGCAAGGTGATCCGCGATATCCCGCGCCAGGTGGATGGCGTCGCGTCGGTGCATGTCGTCGTCGTCAACGACGGCTCAACCGACAACACCGTGCAAACGGCGACGGAGGCGGGCGCCGACATTGTCGTCAGTCACCACGCCAACAAAGGATTGGCGCGCGCTTTCCAGACCGGCATCGACACCTGCCTGGGATATGGCGCCGACATCATTGTGAACATTGACGCCGATGGGCAGTATGAGGCCGCCGATATCGGCAAGTTAATCGCGCCGATCATCTTGCAGCAAGCCGATATGGTTATCGGAGATCGCCAGGTGCAGGGCATGACGCATTTTTCGCCCGTCAAACGTCTCTTTCAGTGGCTGGGCAGCCAGATCGTGCAGTTGGCGTCCGGCATACGCATCCCCGATGCGGTATCGGGATTTCGCGCCTATTCTCGTGAGACGGCCCTGCGCATGTACGTCACATCAAATTTCTCCTACACCGTGCAGACGTTGATCCAGGCAGGCAAACTCGGCCTGGCCGTGCGCAGCGTGCCAATCCGCGCGCGCGCAACGACTCGCCCGTCACGCTTGCATCGCGGCACGCTGCATTTCATGAGCCAGCAGGCGGCGATACTCGTGCGCACCTATGTGACCTACGAACCGCTGAAGACATTCCTCACACTTTCCGCCCCATTCCTGTTGATTGGCGCGGTGCTCATCATGCGCTTGATCATTCTCGCCGCCGAACAGGGCGGCCAGTTTGTCGGGCGATTGCAGTCGCTGGTTGCCGGCATGGTGAGCCTTGTGATTGGATTACTGCTCGTCATCACGGGTATCATCGCGGATCGCGTCCGCGAGAATCGCCGCTTGCTGGAGGAACTCATGTATCGCGTCCGCGAGCAGGACACGCACCGCTATGTGTTACCCGACGACAGCAACAGGAGCGCTAAACAATGAGCAAAATAAGAGTGTTGATCGCTGACGACCAGGAGATCATTCGTCAGGGGCTGGCGGTAATCATGGATAACCAGGACAACATCATCACGGTTGGACAGGCCAGCGATGGCGTGGAGGCTGTGCGGATGGCGCGGGAACTGCGCCCCGATGTGGTGCTGATGGATGTCAAGATGCCGCACATGAATGGTATTCAGGCCACGCGCGCGATCACCAGCGAACTCCCGCAGACCCAGGTCATCATCCTCACAACCTACGACATCGACGACTGGGTGTTTGAGGGCATTCGCGCTGGCGCGCAGGCGTACCTGCTCAAAGACGCCGGCACCGAAGATCTGGCGAACGCCATTCGCGGTGTGCATCGCGGTGAATCGCAACTCGACCCCGCCATTGCGCGCAAGGTCATGGCCGAGTTCCGCCGGATGAGTGGCCCAGCGCAGATACAGCAGAGGACGCCGCAACCCGCCGAGGAGCTTGTAATGGAGGCGCTCACGGAGCGCGAGACGGAAGTCCTCGGGCTGATCGCGCAGGGGCTAGGCAACAAGGACATTGCGTTGAAGCTGTTCCTCAGCGAAGGCACGGTGAAGAACTATGTCAGCAGCATCATGGAGAAGTTGCACGCCAATGACCGCACCCAGGTGGTGATCAAGGCCGTGCGCCACGGCATGGTTAAGCTGTAATCGCCCCTTTTACTCCTTTTTTACATCTGCCCCATACCGCCATTACAACTCTGGCGCATGATCATTCTTGTCAGAAGCGACAACATCATGGCCTTGCATCCATAAGGAAGGCTGACAGGAAAACGCTAAAGGAGAAAATGAAATGGCAATCAAAAATCTGTTCAAGAAAGTCGTTGCGAGTGGGGTAATCGTGTCTGCATTGATCGGGGGCGCATCCTTGGCGCCGTCGCTTGCGGCGCGCGCAGAGCAGGCGAATCCGCCGGTCGTGACGGCTCAAGCCGCCCGACCAATCGTCGAAAAGGGTTTGGCGCGCGCCTTGAAGGTCGAGTTGCGAATCCAGGATCGGCAGAGCAAACGTCTGGATGGCGCGAGCAAAGTCGTGACAAAGGTGCAGGAGATCATCGATAAAGCAACAGCGGCAGGGAAGGATGTCAGCGCGCTCAACACAGCGCTCGACGCGTACAAGGATGCCGTGAGCAAGGCGAAAGGTATCCACGAGGCCGCTGGCGACATCCTCAAAGAGCACACCGGATTTGCTGACGGTAAAGTAACGGACAAGGTTGCAGCAAAGACAACGGTCACGACTGCCGGAGCAAAGCAGAAGGAGTTTGCTGAGACGTTTAAACAGGCCCACACCTCCCTCAAGGATGCTCTCAAAACGTGGAAGCAGGCGAACACAAAGTAGCCGACAAGTTACCTCGGAACAATCGTCAACAGCCTGTCGATAACCACGATAGGCTGTTCCGGCCTGGCAGGGTCGAAATACACTGCATTAATCTTCTGATTGGGGTCGAACAAGCTGAGCTTGAGATGGTAGTCTCCAGTTGCATCAGCCGGGATGTTCAAACGAACCGTGCTGATGATGTAGCTGCCCGGTTGCCAGTTCCATCCGATGATGGCCGGGGCATTGTCAATACTGACGACCTTGGCGCCGTCAGGCCGCGCGAGATCGATAAAGGGTGCGAAGTACCAGAACCAATGCGACTCAGTGGGCAGCGAGTCGATCCGCCAGACATGCGTCACCGTGATCATCTCGCCCGGTCTTGCTGTGGCCGGCGTCTCCAGGTCGACTAATGACCAACCCAGGTTAACCGTGAGCGGGGTAAACCCCTTGCGCAGGAACAGCTCGATGGGTTTGGATCGATAGCTGACCACGTCCGTATCCGGCGCGACTTGCAGCGGATACGCTTCCGCATTCTGCGGTATCGGTTGGCCAGGCAGACGCACCACGCAGTCGCCGCCTTGCGGACTCACCCGCCAGACATCAGACTGGTTTCGCGCGTCGCTGGTGCCATTGCCGACCCGGTCGCTAGCCTCGAATAGGCTGACGTTTGCCCAATATAACTCTTCGGAGCTATCGACTCTGTCACAGTGGGCGCGCAATAGATCTCCCAGTTGAAGCTGCCAGTGCAAGGGCAACCGCCCGATGTCAGGGCCGTAGTCCAATGGCGCCTTCATCAGGGTATCGGCCAAAGCGGCCAGATTCGTAACCGGAACGATCATCGCTGCGCCGAGTGCAACTGACAGGACGCCATTGGCAACCAGATTCAGAACGCGCGTGGGCGCCGCGCACTTACGCGCCGCGCACTTATGCGCCCTGACCCGCCACACCTGCGCGAGTAGCCCGAACGGGATACCTGCGAGCAGGTATCCCGCCGGCGCGGTGATCAGCATATATTGGTAAGCCGGATACACGTTCGGGCGAAGCATGAGCAGGATCGTCAGCAACACAGCCGGCACGCCAAACCATGTCAGGGTGAGACGATAGCCCAGATTCGCGCGCAGGCGTATTACGGCAATGATGACGCCGATCCAGATCGCCCATCCCACGACAGCGGCTCGGATGTCGCTGAGTGTATTGCGCAGCGCAAAATCCGTTGCGTTCGGGTTAGTCCATTCATTCTCGAAGTCGAGACCCGTCACGATGCGTAGCCCGTGGTTAAAGCCCGCCAGGTCAATATGCAGCCCAAACGGGTTAGGCAACGAAGGAGGCGTTGTCGCCACATTTTTCAGACCCGACTGCAGTTGGGTGATTGGATTCAGGTCATTCACCAGCAGTAATACCACGAAGACCAACCCACTCAATACGCACACCGCAAAGCCCAGCACTGCCGGCTTGGATAGCTTGCGGTCAACGCCCCATGCATACAACACAAGGAAGAAAACCTGGACGGCCAGCAGCATCGCCATGAGATAGGTCTGCATGAGCACGGCCGCGACCACGAAGCCCACGAACAAACGGCGCCTGTTTCGTTGTTGGATGGACACAAAGATCAACCATGCGCAGGCGACCGCGGATATCTCCAACAGGCCTTGCACGCTGACACCCGTGGCCGTGATGATGGCCCAGGGGCTGCTGGCAGCCAACGCGGCGGAAACGAGACCAGCGGTCTTGCCGAAGAAGCGCCTGCCCAGGTCATAAACCATGGCGACCCCTAACACATTCAGCATGGCGAATAGGGCTACCGAACAGAAGGGATTGCGTTCGAAAAACGAAAGTAAGGCCAGGAAGTAGCTTGTGCCGACTGGGTTGACCAGGTTGATATTCGACAACTGGCCGAGTAGAGGCAGGTCATGGAATCTACCCGCCGCGATCGCGTCGAGGATCACAATACCCCCGGCAT
>Ga0114951_10002464_pt1 | contig 20924 bp, 22 predicted proteins | sample AM7aDNAmetaG_FD_88677 | JGI IMG/M metagenome (GOLD analysis project Ga0114951, IMG submission 88677) | Freshwater microbial communities from Finland to study Microbial Dark Matter (Phase II) - AM7a DNA metaG | ecosystem: Environmental > Aquatic > Freshwater > Lake | place: Finland: Lake Alinen... | reverse complement strand
GCATTCGACGGCCTCTCAAAAACTCCATGAAAAATTTTTAAAATTGGCTATTTATTGAAAAAGGAATAGAAAACATTGAAAATGGTGTATGTTTAGCTATGAAAGCGGTAAAAATTGCATAGTTAAAAGATCGGTGGCTTAGCTGGCCTTGTGTTTCGCAGGATTGTTTTGCATAGGACATGCTCAACATAATTTAGACCAAGCATAAAAAGCAAATATATTTTTAGTTAAATGGAGTTAAATGAAAAAGCTACGTGACGCACGCGGCAAGAAGCCGGAACCTGCCCCGAACTATCTTTACACCGGAAAAGAGATAGCGGAGATATTCGGATTGACACCGGCGGCTGTATGCCAGTGGGCAGGGTGTCCGCGCAATGCGGACGGAATGTATGATGTGCGAGAGGTTCGCAAGTGGCGGGATGAGCGTCAAGAGAAGAACAGTTCTCCGAGTGGTAAATTGGAATTGGAAATACAAAAGCTCAGTTTGCAAAACGAGAAATTAGGAATTGATATTGACGATATGAAGAGTAAGAATATTCCAATTGCGGATATGAATAAAATTCTTTGTTCCCGCGCCGATTCTCTAAAAAACTTTCTAACGGAAACCTGTATGCGTAATGTCCACATGTTTGCATTTAAGAGTGTTGAGGCGTTGCGGCCATTGTTTGAACATTTTGTAAGGGAAGCAATGAACACGTATTCGAGAACGCATGACTGAGAACACACTGATATTTCCTACAGCAAAAGACGATCATAAATTCGTTGAGGGAGAGCGCGACTCATTTGCAATGGAAGAGCCGAAACTCCCTTCTGCATGGGCCGAAGAATACTTTATACTCATGCCTGGGGCTGGATACGCAAGTACTGGAAAACTTGTATTGTATCCGTGGCAGATCGAGCCGTTGAATGCGATTGCAAAGTATAATTCTGTGATTTATTGCGGGCCGGTGCAAACGGGAAAATCACTTATTGCGGAGGTTGCAGTATGGTACTGCGTAGATACATACGGGTTTCATGGGATGTTCTGTTATGCCAAGCGCGACACGGTGGAGAATGTTTTTCAGGATAGAATTAAGCCGACTATTGAACAGGTGCCACGCCTTGCCCGTTTATGGGATGGCAATCCGGATCACCTTACAAAAGAAAAGATCACGCTTCGAAATTGTATTATCAGAGTAGCGTCTGCATTAGTCAAAAGTGACATAGCGACATTTTCAGCCGGTTTGATATATGCAAGTGAAGTATGCAAATATCCCACAGCGGACAAGGATTCGGAGCGGTCTAATTTCGATGTGATAAAACAATTACGCGGACGGCAAGAAGCATACGGGATGATCGGTAAGAAAAAAGAAATACTCGAATCGTCCCCGATAGAAGAGGGTGATGTTTTACATAAGGAAATGTTCAAGAGTGGCGTTCTCAATTTGCGGCCGCAATTTCCTTGCCCTAAATGCGGACGATACCAGGAGTTTAAACTTGAGCAGATAAAAGAGATCCCTAACCAGCAAAAAGTATGCGACCACGACCCGGACAGGATCCGGCAAACAGAGGCCGCATATTACGAGTGTGTTCATTGTCAAAACACAATACAAGAGCGTGACCGTATCGATATGGGGCAAAGGGTGGTATGGGGTGCAAAGGGTGAGACGATAAGCAATGCCGGGGAAATAACGCAGCGGCGCGATTATAATTCTGTTTCGTTTCAATGGAACCGGTTCGTTGACTATTCGTTTAAGTTTTCTGAGGGGTTGGCGCGTTGGTTCGAAGCGCAAAAGACGAGTGATATTGTAAAGATCAGAACCTTTCTAAATGAGGATATGGGAGAGTTCGCAAGCATAACAACAGAGAAAGAATCTACCGAATGGCTTCGGGGAAAATGTGGATCTTATAATACGCATGATGCGCGTATACCGGAAGGCGTTTTATGTGTGTTGTGTGGTATAGATACACAGGACGCGGAGTTTTATTTTGTCCTGCGAGGCTTCGGATACGGAAAAGAATCATGGTTGCTTGATTGCGGGCTCATTCGTTGCGAAATGGGGCAAGATCAATCACCGGAATACGTCACAGAAGAGGTAAAAAAGCGTCTTTACGGCAAGGAATTGATTACAAAAGATAACCGAAAGCTGGAAATATCGGCGGGGTTTATCGATAGAGGCGGTCATAAACAGAAATTTGTAGATCATATTGTTGCAACAATACCGTTTTTATATGCCTATATCGGGTCTGCAAGTAAGATAAATCCGCTTATCCGTGAAGGAAACAATGGTCTATACCTTGGAAATACTCAGAATTTATCTCGCATTGTGGCGGTTGACAGTGCAAAAGATAACTGGCATTTGCCGGAGAACATAAGCAACGACTATATAAGACAATTTGTAAAGCAGTATGACAGGGAAGAGCGCGATAAGGAAGGGAATACAAAGAAGGTTTGGATACACGGCGACGATGACCATATGCGCGATTGTGAAAACTATATTCAGGCGGCATATGTGTTTATAGAGCTTGACAACTATCTATTTAATGTTGAGAATATCGAAACGTTGAAAGATGATCAATATGTAAAGGTTAAAGGAGAGGAACAGGAGCAGAGGCAACAGCAACAGAGATCAACTGAACAGCAAAGCGATAATTTTCTAAGCGGCATACAAGATCGGTGGAATAAATCAGGGGGTATGAGATGAATCAGAACTATCAAAAATTATCAAGAAGGTGAAAAAATGATGCAATCAAACAACAGGCCACAGGTGCAACAACATCAAAACCGACCGCAACATGACGGGTTGCGTATCAACAAGCAAGGACAATACAAGGTCGATGTGGAGCAAGGCAACGTGAGCGCGGAACTCGAAAAACAGTGGGCAAATGGGGCGAAATACATAGGTAAAATTGAGCAATCAGGCCTGAGGGTAATTCTTATATTTGAGAAATAATAAAAAAATATAAAACAAATGTGGCATTGTGACCGATTTTAGTATATATTATACTTAATCGGACAAGGATGTTCTTTGTATTTCTGGGCGGTTTTCGGTTGTTTAGAAGCGTTTTTACGTTTTTAAATGCCCGAAAACCGCCTTTTTTTTATTTAAAAATAGGTAAAAATGACAATAACGCCTGAAGAATTGAATGCAATCGACGACGCAGCGGCAAAAAACGCAGGGCGCGGCATATCTTCTTTAACAATTGGAGACAGGCGCATTGATTATACAAAAGCAAGCGACTTGATAGACGCGAAGCGGAAAATGGCAGAAGAAGAGAACGGCGGGATATATCAGGCTACTTTTGCACCAAAAGGGTACTTTTAATGGCGTTTAAAAATCCTATTGCGTCAATTCGTGAGCATGTAAGCAATTATAGTATGTTCCGTAAAGGAATCATGCCTCCCGATCCGCGTTTTGACGCTCATTTCAGCCGCGAAATAGGGCGTATTGCGGAAAGATACTATCCAGCAGCGGACGTGAGTGTAAGCCGTCAAGATTGGAACCCTTCCGTACTTGTCGATCAAAATGTTTTGCGCCTTGAGTATCGACGAATATACGCGCGTGCAAAGAAAGCATACGATACAGATCCATATGCACGGAATGCAGTACGCGCTTTGCAATCGCAGATAGTCGGGCGCGGAATTTCTCCAAGAGCAAGACCGCTAAATAAAGACGGTGTCGAAGATGAAGGCACAAAAGCACTCGGAAAAGAACTCGATTCTCTTTGGCAAATATTCAATGATCAATGTTTTCGTCCAGATCATGATTCGTTCTATGATGTCCAGTATAAGTATGTGGGAAATTGCTGTATCTCCGGTGGACTTTTTCTTAATTATGTCCCGTCTCAAAAAGGCAATAAATTTCCTTTCGCTTTTCAACAGATTGACCAATCATACATAGAATTTTCACATGATAATTTTGCAATGCCGGTAATGCCGATGATTTTCAACGGCGTGCAAGTAAATGAGTTCGGTGAAGCACAGCATTATTACTTCCAAGATTTGTTGACTTGGATGTTTTTTGACATGCCCGCAAATAACATGATTCACGGGTATGAAAAATGGCATTTCAATCAATTTATCGGTATTCCTTGGCTTGCTCCGGTTCTCACTACCCTATGGGATCTTTCGCAATTGCAGGAAGATAGGATAATTGCAAGCAGGATACAAGCTGCAATTGCTTTATGGGTAAGTGAAGACAGCAAAGCGTTTAATCCATCACAAAAAAACAACGATGGAAACATTTCTTTGTCTCCCGGTAAAGTCTTTAAAAGTAAAGTCAAGCCCGAGATTATACAGGCATCTGATAGCATAAAAGACACATATGGCGCAATGCTTGATTTGTATTTGCAGCAAGTTGCGGTTGGAATGGGAATCTCTTTTCAGGAATTGACAACGGACACCCGGGGCGCAACTTTTTCCAGCTCGCGTACAACCGTACAGGATCGGCGCAGATATTACCAGAAGAAACAGGAATTTGTTAAGCGTACATTTTGCCAACCAGTATACGATAAATTTGTACAGTGGGCTTTTTTGTCTGGCTTTATTTCTGGTAAAACAATATCAGATTTCAGACAGAATAAATGGGGCTTTTGCCGCGCTGTTTGGACGCCTGATCGTTGGGCATGGGTTGACCCGCTCAAGGATATGCAGGCGCTTATTGCAGAAAAGAATGCGGGGTGGGTATCTGATAACGACATATGCGAACAGACTGGTAAAAATCGCGATGTACTGTACGCTGAATTATCAGAAGAAAAGAAAATGCGTGAAGAAATGGGAATCGCAGTGATTCCCCAGATTGCGGCAAAGGAAAATAACTTTTCACCGAAGGAAGAAGTAAATGCCGAAGAACAATAATGAAAACAAGCAGGAAAATTTAATTGATGGCGGTTTATATCGTTCTTTTGCTCCAGGTTCTTATGTGGAAGAGAAAGACGAGAAGGGAAGCGTTACGCAACGCAAATGCCGCGCTATTTTCTCAAGTGAAGAGCCTGTAACTGTATACGATTGGAGCCAAGACGATCTCATACGTGAAGTTCTTTGTATGGATGGTATGCAGTTGCCAGAAAATAGACAAGTGCCATTACTTGACAATCATAGTCGCGGCGAAGGGTCTTGCTCTGTTCGCGGTTCATGCCGCAATATGGAAAACATGAACAATGGGACAAGTGAGACAGACGTTTATTTCTCTTCGCTTGCCGATGATATTGCGACACTTGCGCGTGAGGGCCACTTGACTGATTTATCAGTCGGGTATCAGACATTCTCGGATGCAACATCATGGATTGAGCCGGGACAGCGTGGAACAGTGAACGGAAAAGAGTACGATAACACAAACAGCAAAATGAGAATGGCTGTTCGAACAATTTGGAAACCTTTTGAAATATCTACGACTCCAATTGGCGCGGATGCGAGAAGCAAGTTCCGTGACCGTAACTCTAACATCAAAGAAAGAGAGGCTCTCATGGCCGACAACGTAGAAGGTCAGACACCCGCGCCCACTGCAAATACAGTTGACGTGGACAACATTCGGAAAGCAGCAGTCAAGGAAGCTCTTGAGGCTGAAGGTTCGCGCAGAAATCAGATCGAAGATTCTTGCCGTGAGCTTGGAATCGAAATTGATTTCGTGAGAGAAGATCTCTCGAAATTGACACCCGCTCTTGACGTACAGCGCAAACTTATCGTCGAAGCGCAGAAACGTATGGTCGCTGCAAAGAACCCCGGGGAACAGGGCGGCAACATTGCAATCACAGCAGATGAAGCCGATAAATTCCGTGAAGTTGCGACAACTGCGATATGTATTCGGAACGCAATCGGAGCAAGCCGCATCGATTCCGAAAGCGCAAAAAAGGTTGAAGGCTCAGAGATTCGCGGCGTTGACGGGCTCCAGGCACTTGCAAAAGTTTGTCTCGAGCGTTCCGGCGCAAAGGGCGTTCTCACAATGTCCGCAAACGAAATTGCGCGCGAAATAATGGGAGGCAATTTTGGTTCACGCGGCGCGATTGCTCAGGCTTCCGGCGACTTTGCGTATATTCTTGCCGCTGCTGCAAACAAGTTTTTGATGAAGGGTTACGACGAGATTCAGACAACGTATGATCGTTGGATCGGTCGTCAATCTCTCAACGATTTCAAACAGAATAAACTTGTCAACATGTCCAATTTCTCGGATATCGACTGGGTTCCTGAAGGCAAAAATCCTGAATGGGGCCGGTTCGCCGATAAGGGCGAACTGATCACGCTTTACAAATACATGAAAGCATTTTCGATTTCATTTGAGGCGATTGTCAACGACGACAAATCGGCATTCTCTCGCATCCCTTCCGCCATGGGTGGAGCGGTTGCACGCAAGAAAGATCGCGCAACGTATAACTTCCTCATTCGCGGAAATTCCGAAGGAACAGGCTCCGGAGTTGTTGGCCCGACAATGAACGAAGATTCACAGCCAATGTTTCATTCGACACATGCGAACATCGGATCAAGTGCGGCACCTTCTACGCCGTCGCTTGCCGAAGCCCGAAAACTGTTGCGCTCGATCAAACTGCCTGCACCAGATGGCGTGAGCAAGGCACAGTATACGCAAGCTCCTATCAAGTATATCATCACCGGTGAAACCCAGTGGTCGCAGTGGCAGCAGGTTCTCGGTTCACCCGCAGCATATACAAACTCTACCGGGAGCAACAGCCAGACAAACCCTGCAATTGTCAATCCGTTCGCATCTATGGGTATCGAGCTTATTACCACGCCGTACATTGACGAAGTGTCAACAACTGCATGGTATTTCGCAGCGGATTCGAATGTTGCGCAGCATCTTGTACTTGCGACTCTCGCAGGTGAAGAAGCCCCTCAGATTCGTTCGGCACCATCCGAAATCGGACAGGCTCGCGGAATCGTCTGGGATCTTATGTCAATATTTGCTGTGGGAGCTTCCGATTGGCGCGGTATCGGAAAGAATGCCGGTGCTTAATTGTTAAGTTAAATATGCGGGGTTGAAAAATACCCCGCTTCATAATTTTAAAAGGAGAATTTCAAATGGCAGCACAAAACGTGGTAGTAAGTCGGAGAATTGCCGACATTGAAATGTCGGATGTCCGATTGATGACAAATGATACAGGTCGAACGTTGTATCATAACGAAGTTATCACCGTAGGAACCGGAACAAACAAAGGGTATGTTGGAGTTGTCGACGCTGGAAGCGTTGGCGGTACGGTTGCGGCAAGTGCTCAGTATAGCCTTATTATTAAGGGTATTGTGAGCATTGAAAAGGCCGCTGTAGCATTTACTCAGGGTTGCGATGTGCAATATGCTGCATCGGCAGCAGCAGCGACAACCGGAGGAACAGCAACAGGCCTTTACGGTGTGGGAATGTGCGTCGAAGCTGTGGCAAGTGGTGATTCATTCGTAAAGGTTGACCTGAATTTTGGGCCGACAGCTTTTTACGTTTGGTAACAATGTCTCTTCTTGATGATTTAGCAACAGATATGGACAACGCTTTCCTTGATAGTGGATTCGAGGAAAGCGTATCCTATACTTCAATGGCAACAGGTGCGGCAGTAGTAAAAACTATTGATGCAGTTATTTTTCGTGGTACGGAAAAGCGGTTGAATTTGAATATTAAAGGTCAATCGGGTGATGCGGGGAAAATTTACGAAACAGAAATATATGTTTCACGTACTTATTTACCAATTATAAAAATAAATTCTGATAAGGTGTCTTTTAAAAAGTATCCGGGCGACACGACGAATACGACATTTAACGTAGCGGGAATTATCAGAATGGACGCGGGGGCTTTTCGCTTGGGGCTTGTGTAATGCCAAAGCAAACAAGTTATGACGCAGGCAGGGTATTGTTTGCATTTAAGAAAATGCCTAGCGTATTCGCGGAAGAGATGGATTACTGGTTAAACAAAGAGAGAATAGGTTTCCTTGGAAGGAAAAAGAAGCGCGATAGTACATCGGGAATAAAAGGCAAATTATATCACAAGGAAACAGCGGCAGGGTTTGAAGGTTGGCCTAATAGTATTGTTGAAAAATTGACATCATTTAAAAATGATGCAAAAACAATGCACTCCCAATTAGTTATGGGAGCAGTAGGAAACGACTCGAAAGCAAACAAGGTCTTGGAGCTTTTCGAGACGGGTGGCAAGGTTCAAGGCGACTGGATGATAATACCGAATATTAAGGCGTTAAAATATTTCGGAATATATAAACAAGAAGAAGCCCTTGAATATTTTAAACAGAATATTAAAAACTTTCGCTCTATAAAATCAAAAACTGGATCTATTGTTTATCTATTATCCACAAATGGAATAGAAGATAGGAAAGCAAAGCAATACGGAAAAGGCGACAAGAACGGCGGAAACATAAAAAATCAAGATTACGTTCGTGTGTTTACGGCAAAGAGAGAAGCTAAAATTAAACGTCAATATAAATTTCAAGAGTTGTGGAATAAAAGACTGCCAAGAATAATGCACCGGGGACAAGTATCAATGGATAGGGCAACGCGCAAGGTTGAAAAGATGATAAAAGAAGGTGACATACTGTGAGTGATTGTATACTTGCGCAATTAACAGCAAACCGAAAAGCAGCATTAAAACTATTGACTATTGCAAATGGTTATTCATTCACCTATGGAGCGGTCGAAGAGAAACGAACTATATTAAATATCAATGGACGGTATCCATATATACAGCTTCTAAAATCTGTAGTAGTTGAAAACGAATTAAATGATTTAGATCATATAAAAGTAATGTACGCTGTATTGTATGAGGATGTTTACAATGATGAATCAACAAGTGGCGATGAAATTATATATCACTTCCGAAACGTCAATGCAGATATTGTAAAAGCGTGGATGGTTGATAGAACATGTGGCGGGCTTGCATCGTTAACAAAGGTTGTTGATTTTGATGATGATGTGATAGATGAGAATGGAAGTACATTTTACAGATCATATGTCATATTTGAAGTTGAAACACATATTGATTCAAATAATCCATATCAGAAAGGCTAAAATATGGCAGCAAAACCGGCAAGTAAAGCGCGATCAACTCCCGAAATGCTTTATGCTATAACAGGAAACGGGAATAAGATTATTGTATCATTAGCAAGCACTGATTATACCGTACCTGATGGAACAAGAGTAAAAGGAATTGTCGCATCCGGTGACGGGGTTATAAAATGCGATTTTCTAAATTCCGATGGATCAACAGTAACGGGATATTTAAATTCACCTTGCTGGAATGGAATTGACGGAATAGCAAAGATTTATAAAACAGGAACAGGCGCAACACAAATCATGTTGATTGTAGAATAAGGAGATTAAAATGTCAGCAATGCACAAGTTAAGGGAGCTATTTCTTTATCAGCCACAAACTACTCCGGGCATGGATTATTCTACAGCAGGAGCATTAACTTTGGCGGCAAGTGATATTGCGCAAGTGTTGAAAGGGTCAAATGCTGATTTGAATGTTTCTATTGAGCCGATAGAAATAGTTGCAGGGGGATTTGATCAATATTCAGCAGTCCCCGGTAAAGAAACAGGAAAAGTATCTTTGCAATTCGCAATGAATCCTGCTTCGGGAAATAACCAAGTATTGCCACAATGGGGAAAGGTGCTGTATGGCTCCTGTAATTTTGCATTAACTTCTACGGCTCCCGGCGGGACTGCTCCATCACAATTTTCTTTAGCCCCGGCTTCAGTTTTTTCTACTAGTGGAGTATTGGATCATTATGCAGGGTCTCAAGAGACAAGCGGTGCTCTGAAAAAACGATTTTATAACTTAGCTGGAACATTTAAGATCGCTGGTGAAGCAAATAAAGTTCCGGTAATTACGTTTGATATGGACGGGGCTTTTCACAGCGAGACTGATGCAACGCAGCCAGATATATCAAGCGCCAAGGCGCGGGAAACTCCGTATTCTCTCAAGGGTGCAACAATCCTTGTGATAGGCAGCTCTCTTTACAAGATAAAGTCATTTGAAGTTGATGGATCTCAAACAACTGTAAACCGTGAAGATCCGAGCGAACAAAATGGCGCGGGGTATAGTGATGTTACGGACAGAAAAATAAAAGTGTCTATCAAGTGCTATGCCATGACAAAGGCAACAGTGGATCCGCTTGTTGCGTTGCGTAATCAGAGCGAGGGCGCGTTTAAAATCCAATGGGGAACAAGCCCGAAGGATATACAGTTGCTCGGAAATTATATGCAGATTACAGAACGCAAATCGAGCGACGAAAACAATATTGCGGCGTTTGATATTAAGGGTCAATTGAACAGAAATGACTTTACAATAGGAATCGGGGTATAACATGGCTTTTATCCCTTTCGGAGACGATCCTATAGCGTATACTGATAAGGACACCGGAATAAAGTATCTATTAAAGCAGCCTACAGACGAGGTTGACATTGCATTGATAGAATATGAAAAGGCGTATCCGACAATAAGAGAAGAACGTAACAAACTTTTCGAGGAAAACCCGATTGAATTGCGCAAGTGGGTAAGTGGGCATTTGAATATTATTCTTTGCGGCTGGAAAGCACCCGAAGGCGTAATGATACCGGAATTTACAGCCGGATCAAGCGCGGAAAAATTACCGTATCCGCTTCGGCTTGATATATTGGGCTTCTGGAAAAGCGGGAATTTTATATCGGGCGATGACCTAAAAAAATAGTATCGGCTGCATGGATTTGCTTTTTTGATACCAACATGGCGGCTGAGTATAATTGTCTCGGTTGCACTGGTAAAGATAAAAAAAGCAAAGGATGCGTGAGACCGACTCGGCGGGTTCAGATAGAGTTTAAATGTCCTATTTGCGATGGAGAGAATAAAAAATGCGAATATTGCAAAGGGAAAAACAAAATCTATCTGAAACGGTGTCCCCGATCTATAATAACGCCGGAAGTATCGTTTTGGCTACCTCATTTTTATTCTTACATTCAACATCATATTTACCCAAACGGACAAAGCAGAATAAAGCAACAGAAGAAACTTTTACAAGTGTTCGGGCTTTGGGAAAAGTTATACAACCAGATCAAAAAGCAACAGGAAGAGAATAAAAAATGAGTGATTTAAAAGTTGTATTAACTCTGGTTGATGATTTCTCAAAACGGTTGACAGGTGTTGAAACTGGAGTCAAGCAATTCGGGAGAGAAATAGAAGGTGTATCAAGCACTATAACGAAAGTGGCCGGAGCTTTTGCTGGTCTTTTTGCTGTTGACAAAATCAAGGATTTTGTTCAGGCTGGTGTTGAATACGGCGCAACCGTAACTGACATGGCAAACCGTACAGGGTTGGGCGTAGAATCGGTTCAAAAACTTGACTATGTCGCAAAAATGTCAGGATCCTCTGTCGAGAATTTACAAAAAGCATTGAAAGACATGGCTGTAAAAGCCTATGATAATAACAAGGCATTTAAGGTGCTTGGCATATCAGTAAAAGATCAAAACGGCGGGATGCGAGAAGTTGGCGATATATTTAAAGATACGCTTTTAAAGCTTTCCGAAATACCTAACACGACAGAACGCGCTGCAATTGCCAATAAGTTATTTGGCAAAGGCATGAATGAAGTAATGGGGATTGCCGGAAAAGGCAAAGAAGAAATACAAGGGCTATACGAAGAAGTTGACAAGTATGGGTTGCTGCTTAGCAAGGAAACAATCCGAAGATTGCATGATGCAGAAGAAGCGCAAACAAGGCTTAAAAAAGCTACTCAGGTTTTAGGGGCGGAGTTCTCGGTTACGTTTACGCCTGCAATAATTGCGGGGACAACAGCACTTGCGGCATTTTTTAAAACATTGCATGGAGACGATAGGGATGACGTTAAAAAGAGTATAACAGAAGGGGAGCTTGCAGCAAACAAGAATGAAATTATAGCTATCGATTCTGCTATTAAAAACGCTTCAAATGGGTATGCGGTTTGGAGTGATAAAACAGGAGCGTTGAGGCGCGAACGTATAGCTATCGCTCAAGCTGAAGCTGACGCGATAAAATCACAAATTAAAATGAATGAATCGGCAATAAGTAAAATTGATAATAAAGAATCAGAAAATAATAAATCTTTGTATAGTTCTAGTGATTTTAAAGATCCAAAAAAAGACAAAGAAGAGATAGAAAGACAATCGAGATATAAAGCAGAGCAAGACGATTACATGAAGCATATAACGAAAATGCATAAAATAAGGTACAAAGAAAATCAAGATTATTTAAAATCAATTGCTACGTCTGCCGATTTAGATGCACAAATAGAAGTAAATAAAACTAAATTGCTAACAGAGCAAGCAGAGGGAAGAGTAAGAATATCTATTTGGGAAGCAGATCAAGATAAAAAAATAAAAGAGAGCATGTGGACAGCATCATATAAAACAACTAACGCACTTGTCCAGCTTGGAAAATTTGCTGTAAATCAATCCAAAATGCAAGCTCAAGAAAAAAAGAATATTCTTACTGGTATAGCTATTGCTGAAGGCGCAGCATCAATTGTAACTGCTGTAAAGGCGGGTTGGGATACAGGAGTTACATTCTACGATAAAGCCGCGCTGGCAATTGCTGGAGGAGTAGTGGCGGCGGCAGAAACGGCAACTAATATTGCAACGATACAATCAACTCAATTCGCCCTTGGCACATACAACGCTCCTGGTGGCATGTCGCTTGTCGGAGAGCGCGGGCCGGAAATGATTAACTTGCCGCGCGGTTCACAAGTGATAAACAACAGCACGACAAAGAGTATGACAAGTGGTCATACGTTCAATGTGACAATAAACGGGTCAAAATCTACAGCGGAAAATTTATATCAGGAATTGCGATCAGGTGATCGTGGCGTACAAAAGTTGGTTGACTATCTGGTAACGGCGGGACGATAGGGCATGGGCTATACTCTCACATTCACGGCGGGCGAAAGCAGCATAACGGTAAACCGTCCGCGCTATGGGTATGAGTGTGAAATTCACATGGCAATACAAACAGCGCAAGCTTGCGACGGTTCGTATGGTTTTTGGGATAACGGATCAGAATATGATTACAGGTTATTATCTCTCTCGCAATTTCTTTTTAATACAACTCAGAAAACAGCTATTGCTGAATTTTTCCGCAATGCTGCAAAGGGTCGCGCCGAAAATGTGGTGATGTCTTTGGGGAATGAGCCTACAGGATTTTATCCTTTCGGGCCAGATTACGGAGATGTTGGAGATTTTACAGTACGAGTAATGGAGCGAATTCAAAGCGGAATACTTTATACTCCTTATAAATGGTTTGAGGAAAACATAGTTTTGCAATTAGTGCCCAATACAACGCTTCCGAGTTATACTTTTCAACAACGTATTAAGCAAGGCAAATTAAAAATTGGCGATATCGACGGGTTGAGGTGGGTGCAATTTAATCCCAAAACAATGTATAGTTTAAAATTAGTAAAGACAAGAAACGGAATGCCGTATACTTTAGATAATGGACTTTCTGGTGATTCTTGGGAAACGGGTTTTGAATTAGAGCTTAACTACAGCAATGCGGCTGCAATAGTTAATTATTTGACAAAAATTAGAGATTTTGACATTGATATAATTACGCAAAACAACTATTTTTCATTCGGAATGGATCAGTTAAGTTCAGGCACATATTCAACGAAACAACTTGGCACTTCTTACGATTCAAAAGAGATAATTTTAAATATAAAGCACGTTGGGTTTAATCAATTTGTTTTGCCTTTATCGTTTTACATGAAAGAAAAAATAGCATGAGTCATGATAAAATAGTACAGGCAATTAAAATAATATGTGATGATCTTTACGAAGAACATACAGAGTTAGGACTATATTCTTCTTCGGGAACAAAATCTGCTTCTACGCTTGCATTTGGTGGGACATATTCGGACGGTTCGCCTATCTTTACAGTAACAACAGGGGACATAAACAGCATCCCTATCGGATGTAAAGTTTATGGAACTATGTATGGTGGATATGTTTCTGTTTTAACAAAAACAATCAATACGATCACTGTTTCAACAAATGCGAGCGGTAGCGGAATGGGCGGGCTTTCTCTTTTGGCTACTGTAACTGGTTCGCCTTGCGTTTGTGCTATGGATAGCACTACAGGGATAAGTATAGGCACGTTGGTACAATGTCCTACAGGTTGGGAAGATTCGACAGATCGGACAGTCATAGACGTTGGCAATACTTGGATAAAGCTTGGTACAAACGCAACTGCGACAAGTGTTACAGAAACGGTAATATATAAGAGTAAGTCGGAAATACGGTTATGTGAAAATCTGCTTGTTGGAACTGTTCTTGATTGGGCAACTGGCATACTTGCTAAAAATGGAATATCGACTATCAAGCAAAGTTTTGATGGGTCAAGAAGTGGATCACCGGTTCAATATGATGGAATTAATGTTTCGATACTTAACACTAATCAATACATTTTGCGATTGCAGGAATTAGGAATAGTATTGAATGGCTTTACTGTTGAGCTTTGGGAATTTAGGGGAACAGAGGCCGACAACGATTCGACAAGCGCGGATATAATATTTACAGGTAGTATTCAAGACCCCGAATGGAATGAGACAATACTTTCACTTTCTTGCCCGAACAACAAATATAAAAGACGTGCTGAATGTGGCGTAATAGTAAACAATGATGCAGTGAACGGCAACTTTAAAAAAGCTCTCGACGATCAAAACGGAATAATAGTTCCTTTGACGTTTGGGAAATTTTATGTAAATGATAGTGTTGATCCTGCAACACAAGTGAAATCTTATGCAAAGTTTAATCGTGTTTCCGCAAAACAAACAGTATTTACAAATGATTTTTCGGGTGACACAGTCTATTTGACCCCAAAGGGAACGAATACATTTCCTGTAGTAGCCGTTGGGGATACTAATTCCCCGCATCTTGCCTATAAGTTAAAGTTTGGAACTGGAGGGACAAGCGGTGATCCCCTTACCACTATTATCAACGCATTTAATCCAAGTGAAAAGTATATAAAAATAACAGTGGGCGGCGCTTCGATTGCTGATGGAAACGATTCGTTTATAGGTGTATACCGAAAGATAGGAAAGTATGCACAAATAATCGGAACAACAACAAGTGGTTCTCCGATAATAACGGAAGTATCCGATACGTCAAACATAGTTACTGGTTCACGCGTGACATTAAACGCCGGATTTGCTTCAGCTAGTGCTAATTTATTTGACTGGACAGTCCTTGACAAAACAATCGACACAATTACCGTTTCCGCAAATGCAATATCCAATACGTCGGTTACAATACGACAAGGGTATGTAATTGATTATAGTGGACTTGGAATTATTATTTGTCTTGATTCGTTCTTTGAAAAAAATCTTTGCGTAAGTAGCGATGCAACGGCAGAGAATAACGCATGGGTAATGATTGTAGATATTCCGTTTGAGTTTACAGCTGATACATGGCCGTGCAAGGGGTTTATTGATGAGAACGGTGACGCAATAGCAGCAACCGATTATCCGCGTCTTGCTGTTTACAATAGCGATTCAACAGGCAAATACACAAGCAAGTTTACTACTACAGCTGACTTAGTAACAACCGAAGAACGATCACTTGATCAAGTAGGTTGTACTCTCATACCGCAATACGGATACTCCAGTGTAGTTGACGCGCTGAAAAATAAACTTATTATTGATTTAAAACTATTCAAGAATGATCCTAACCAGTTGGTGACGTATGATTTTTTCCAAATGGAAAATATAATTAAATATACTAATGATGATATTGTAAAGGAAATTAATGGAGCATATACAAACCTTATCGCAAATACTAATTGGTTTGGTGAGAAATCAACATTGTCGGCAGATGAATATTCTGGATCATTATCTGTTGACTGTGTAGATAGAAATGATTCTACGTATTATGAACAAAAAGTACATTCGCACGCTACATCATTATCAACTAGAACGGTCATAGCTGTATGGGAATTTGATATTCCAAAAGATAAAATACTTATTAATTATGATTCGTTTTATTTAGGAATTGATTTTAAATCAAAAACAGCAATAACTAATGAGTTTGCTCCTCCTATAATAATTAAGCATTTTTCAAAAATTTTATATAAAAGATTTATTGGCCTAAAAACAGCATCGAGTGAATACGCATCTAAAATAGGCAGCGTAGATACTGTTTATTATTCTGATACTGTTTTATCTATAAATGATGGTTTTTCAACAATAAAAAATCTTCCTGATTTTTATTATTTAACAAGAACAGACAATGATAATAATAAGCATTTTTATTATAATTTATTAATAAATGAAATGTCAACAGATATTGGATATCACAAAAATTTCAAAATTCCAATAGAATCAAAAGAAAATTTAAAATCTATTCATAAGATGTATTTTTTGCAAGGATTCGAGCATCCTGTTGCTATTAGCATGGGGTCGCCACCAGTAATTCAGATAGATAGTCATACAATAATAAAGCGTCTTTACGAACTGGCTCTCATCTGTGAAAAATCCTATTCTATTTCAAAAGATATTTATGCAATGTTCGGCGGTCGCATTTATAATGACACTGCTTTTGCAACTCGATACGGTGCTGTTGCTACGGATCTTATAGACAACCCAGTTGCCATATTGGAACACGTAAAACGATTGCAGAACGGTTCAGAGTATGGTGATGCTGTTGACTTTGGGAAAGAATATTCTCCCTCTATCAAAATAAGAATCGGTGCGGTGGATGGATCATACGACAACCTTCCCGCTGAATTGTATACCTATCGCCCAGCATTTCAGATCTTCGACAGGGACAAAGCGGGCACTGATAAAATCGCAGAACTCATTTGTAAGCGTTACGGACTTTGCACATATCAAGACAAAGACGGGTATGAGTGCGTAGAGGATGTATTCACAAAAAAGAACACTATCGGGGTTGCTTCGACACTTGCCACTATTTCACTAAGTGCAATTGTAGATGATATTGGCGCAACGAAGGAGCCTAAATCACAAGACGTTTTTGTAAATCCTCTTATAAATTATTCGTATAACCCAGGATCACAAAAGTTTGATAAGAATTTGCAGGTATTAAATAGCGCAGATTCCACCTACACGAAAACAGACGGAACGATACACACAGCGGGAATCGGATGGGAACCAGAATTGACGCCGGGGTTTCAGGGGACTGACGGCCAAGAAGTTTGGGAAGCGTGCCATGCGCTTTGGAATAGATTCCGACAGATCGAGCTTGCCCCTTCTGACTTGACCGATTGCGAAATGATAACAACATATTCTGATGCGCTTGCCTATATTACAAAATGGGTAAACCGCATGGGGTTGCGTAGGGTATCTTTTAATATCCCGTATGTATATGTTGCTTCAGATGATTCGTGGGCGAGAGATTGGCACGTTGCCCAACATATAAATATTAATTTGCCTCATCAAACAAATGGTGGAGATATCGAATGCGTTATCGAAAGCATTGTAAAAGATAAAAACAATAACATTATTAATATCGAAGTTATATTACTTGATGATATTATATCTAATTTCTTTTTGTCAAAAATACAAGATTGCTATGTTGAAATTGACACGTTAGAAAAATGGCAAGATTATTACAGAAACCCAGACTTGTATGAAGTAATACAAGATAGAAGAGCTGTGGATATATAAAATGGGAAATGTAAAAAACGAACCGGGAAGCGTAGGAAAACATGTTTTTAGGTTAAATAATACCAGAGAAGATTTAACTGAGAATATGGGAATACATCAAATAGGAATTGAAACTGATAATTTTATTATCGCATATAAAGATATAAACGGGGATTATCATACTTGCGCTGCATTTATTGATGGTATGATAGAGATAACCCCTAATTTTGCTTTGTTTGAAACTACAGAAGGAAACCTTGGTATTAAAAAGAAAGTTGGTGAGACATGGGTAGACACGGAAAATGTTTTAGCTTAGTTTTTTTGATTGTGTCATGTGGCATTATTTATAGTGCCCCTCTTACAAGCGATACTTTGCAAGCACGCAAACACATCAAAGCCGATACCGCAACGGCAAGTATAAAAAGCGTGACGTTGACCGCCGCACCGATCGCCACGTCCTACAGCGCGGACAGTGCCTTGGTGATACAAAATGGAGTGATTAAAAAGCGTTACACACCTCCAACGATTGCCACATTAACGAATACGACCGGGGCCCTATACACAGGGCAAACGGTAACGGCGCTTACGGTAAACTGGACGTTGATAGGCGCGCCAATCACTTCGCAAACATTGACTGACTGCACCCCTGCTCTTAGCGATCGTGCGCACGCCTTTACTGGATTATCTTTGACAACAGACAAGTATTACACGTTGGCAATAACAGACGGAACAACACCGACTAGTGCGAATACATGGGTGTATTTTTTGATTGCTAAATATCTTGACACCACCTCGGCGGAAACTCCGGCAGCCGCAGACGTAAATAGGGGGATTAAAAACTGGCAGTATCAGAATGCTGCGTATAGAGCACAAACATCAATTTCTGTGAACGGATATAGCAAATATGTGTACTATGCATATCCTAAATCGTGGGGCGATGTGCAATTATTTGCTAATGGTTTTGCAGTTACATGGGTAAAATCTACCGTTAGTATAACAAATGCGTATGGTGATACAAGAGACTATTATGTATATATAACCGCGACAACTAATGTCGGATCATTCATATTTTCAGCTACGGGGTTATAAAATGATAAAAACAATATTAATCGGATTGATAATTGCGACAGGATCTTTTTCGGGTGCTCCACTAGGAACTAATGTGCAAAGCGTGGTCGTACCAGTTGACAGCAATTCACCCTATCCAGCCACGGCAGAAGAGTGGAATCGCGGGGGGTACAGATCGGTATTAAATGAAACTGTTAGGGATTTAATACCGATAGGTTATAGATCAGTTGGAATGCTAGTGTATTGCGTGTCTCACAATATTACATATCAACTACAAAGCAGAACGCTCGGAAATGATGGATGGTACATATACAAAGAGTTAACGGACAGTGCAAAGGGAATTATTGGAAATTCTTTAAGATTAGATACATTGCTTATAGGTAAAAGACACGCTGGACAATCAGCCACGCGATTTAGAGTGAATCTTAATGATTCTGTTAGTTTTGCCCCTTTCAGCGGTGTCGGAATAAATTCAATTGCATTTACAGATACAAACAATAATCTAAGAGATATGGACATAGCAGCAAAAAAATTATTTATAAATACGGATAGTAATGTATTTGTAAATAAAATACATGGATATTCCTCTGGTATTTTCGATGATTCTGTAATGTCTTTAAAACTAAGAGTATCTGGTATATCAACATTAGGCACAGCTAATATTGATAGTTTAAATGTGCATGGGACGGTGATACAGAAAAACGGGTATATGGGTGTTGGGACTTCTGCGCCGTCATCTCTCGTTACAATTGACGGAACATCATCACAATCGATGCAATTTAGATCAGGTGTTAATATAATGATGCGGCCAGTATCCAATACTTACGACATGCGGATACTTGCTTCCGGTTCTGGTGCAAATTCTGCTAATACTAATATTGATTTTTCAGAAGGTGGAACACCGACAACGCCTATAATGCGAATTGTTGGCTCCGGCAAAGTCGGCATCGGCGCCACTGACCCCGAATCAAAACTTACCGTTATGGGTGATTTTACAATGAGGAACCCGACAACTAAATCGAGAGGCGCGTGGATTTCTTCCGGTGGCAACAATGAGAATGATAAGGTTTTGCAATGTAAAAGCGGGGACTCATCTGTAAACTCGTTTACAGTATGGAGCAATGGTAATGCAGCGATTCCCCAAACGTTTACAGCAGATAGTGGATGTTTTAGAGCAATTGGAAGAAATGTGCGAATTGATTCTATTTATACTCCAAAAACAATAGGTGGTTGTGGAAGTGCAATCGATTATCTAGCATATTCCACTATTACTGGGTGGTCTTCCTATGGATATAGTTATTTGAATGTTTACAAAATAGGGAAACTTGCGCATTGCTCGTTTCAGATTGCAGGGGATAGCTATACCTCAAAAGCAACATTTTCCCTGCCTTGGCCTTCTGCGACAGGAAACGGAGAATTGTTTTTATGTAGAGCACGGAATGGAAGCGAGAATGGCGGAGCTTTTGAACTGTGTACTGGAATTGTTGATGCAACTGCTATTGTAAGCTTTAATCCTGGAATAACCGGAGCAGGGACATGGGGTATAGGTGGAACAAAAATAATTCAGGGGTCGTTTACATATATCACACAATAACAACGGGAGAATGCAGCGATGAATAAGCAGCAAAAAGACGTTAATTGCTTTAAGGAAATGCGAGAAGAGTGTGACAAGGTTTACATTTCGTGGCCATGGTTTATCGGTATTATGATTGTTTTATTTGGAGGCGCAATAGGGGTTAATAATAAGTACGCCAAAGAGCAAAATGCGCAGGATGCAGCAATTACATCTATGGGAGTAAAAACCGACTTGATTGCATCAGATATAAAATTGATAAAAGAAAATAATGGTAAACTTGATACTCTTTTGATGCTTGCGAGAGGGCGAAGATGAGCGACAATGCTATAAAATTGCTAATTACTATTGTGTCATTGGTAATCGCGCTTATTGGATTATGCAACAAGGACAACATTGGCAGGCACTTTCACCGCCACCATATCGACACCGAATCGAAAGAGTATAAAACTATGATCTCAGAAACTCATGCAGGATTACGAAGGGAAGCAAAATGAAACATTTAGGGGGTTGCATGTTTAAAATTTTATTGTTCGCGTTGGTTTTTATTTGGATTGATATATCAGATGCCGCAACGTACACATTTAATCCTAATGGTAAAGCAAATGCAAATCCGATGGGAAATGGTTTTATATCTTGTGATGCAAATGCAATGCAGATACTAAATAATTATATTGTACCCACAGGGTACTCATACTGT
>Ga0114951_10002463_pt1 | contig 20929 bp, 21 predicted proteins | sample AM7aDNAmetaG_FD_88677 | JGI IMG/M metagenome (GOLD analysis project Ga0114951, IMG submission 88677) | Freshwater microbial communities from Finland to study Microbial Dark Matter (Phase II) - AM7a DNA metaG | ecosystem: Environmental > Aquatic > Freshwater > Lake | place: Finland: Lake Alinen... | reverse complement strand
CCCTTCTCGGTCTTGTTGTTATACATTTCATCGAGGATCAGGCGGATCGGCACCCAGTTGATCAAATTCGATATCCTTAACAACCGAGACGTTCCTTGCTTTTCACTAAGCCCTCGTAACATCGAAGTAGTAAAAGAATCCATATTATGTAATAGTTATATTAGTATATAAAGCTTTTCATATTAAAAGGTAAGATGGGTTTATAGGAATCCTCTAATTTTACAATGTATCCTTAAACTAGTTCATAATTCTTCACAATATTTCATAATTCTTCATAACTTTTCATAATTCTGCTGATCGCAACCGCAATCTTTTTACACGATTCCGCTAGGACGAGTGGCCAACCTGCGGGCCGCCTTTAAAGCAAAGCGATTGGATATCCAGACCCAAAAGCTTCAATCGCAAAAATTCCAAAGGCTGCCCGTCTTATGGAGGGAGAATATGGCATTCAAAGTCCCCGCTGATATCGCCAAGGCAGCGATTGCTGCCGGATGCACGAAATGCAACACCACAACGCAAAAGCTCCTGGTGCTGGGCTTTCTCGCCGGAGCCTACATCGCCTTCGGAGCCTTGCTGAGCGAGATAGTGGCAGGAGGCCTGTCCAACGGCACCATCACCGTAGCGGATGGCGCAATCTGGAAGATCGCTCTGCCGACTGGCCTTGTAAAGTTCGCAGCGGGCGCAGTATTCCCCGTGGGACTCATGCTGGTAGTAATCGGCGGCTCTGAACTCTTCACAGGAAACTGCATGTTCGCGCCCATCAGTGTCCTCAATGGCGAGGCCTCCGTTAAGGGTCTTCTTAAGAACTGGTCGTTAGTCCTTATAGGAAATTTCTTAGGATCGATATTTGTGGCCTATTTTCTGGCATATCAGTGCGGGTTCTTCGATAACCTCCCCTGGGCGAGCTGGGCTGTCACTGTGGCCAATACCAAATGCGGCCTGGACTTTGGCACAGCATTCCTGCGAGGAATAGGCTGCAATTGGCTGGTCTGCCTGGCGGTATGGCTGGCTATAAGCTCGGAAGATGTGATCAGCAAGATATTCGCCTGCTGGTTCCCCATCATGGCCTTCGTGACCATCGGCTTCGAACATAACGTAGCCAATATGTTCTTCATTCCCCTGGGCATCTTTGTTGTTAACAATCCGGCCATTGCCGCAAAACTTGCCACAGCCAACGTAGCCACTGCGAACCTTGCCGGAGGTTCCGGATGGTACAATTTATTCATCACTAATCTGATCCCCGTGACACTGGGTAACATCGTGGGAGCGGCATTCTTCGTGGCGGCACTCTACTGGTATGTCTACATCAGAGGACCTGTATGCGTGGTGAATGACAAGAAGACGGCGAAGAAATAGATCTTCGTTATGAATTTTGTCTTGGTAGTGAGGAGCCCGGGCCCCTCACTCATTACCCATTTCTCACCTATTCTCGCGTATGCAGGACATAGCGTAAGGCTGATTCAGTGCATTGTCGAAATAAGTATCTTCATCCTCATTGCAGATCCTCATCTCCACTCAGAAGACATCCGAAATAGTGCTCAAGGCGAGATAGCACGATTCCAGTGTAGATATGCCGCCGAACTGTGACCCTCTAAAACCGCCATTCTCATTCTGAAGGGAGTTTATGAAAGATGCAATGCCTAAGGGATCAGGAATTTTGACATATTGTGCGATCTTGTGACCTGCATATGTGCTCTCAAGGGTCACTGAGCTGGCAGTAGGATTTCCCACATATCCCTTTCTGGTTGTGCAGCGTTTCAAGAAGTCTGAAATTTGCTCGATATATGAGGAAGGCAAGGCGATAGGATAGCTTCTCTTTTCCATAGCTTTCAGAATCTCTACGGCCATATAAGTGCTCATGACATCCTGGCGACGGCTCATATCGAGAAGCGCGAGGGTCAAGCTCACCAAACCGCTATCTATATTGTCAGCACCCAGCTCTATGCGCTTAAGAACTACGCTCAAAGACGACGAAAATATGCTCGAACCATACATCCCATATAATTCGTATTTGAAATAGCAAATTAGAGGCGTGGTTGGAACTAGGCAGGGTCTTTCCTGTTCCGCTCCTTTGTAGCTCCACCATAGCGTTCCACTTTGAAAGTCTACCTTTGCTCCTGCCAATCTCAAGCACTTCATGGCATAGTAAGCCCCATTAAAATCGAATTTGTCGTACTCGGAAAGGAAATTTATTATTTCATCATCTGGCGAGGCTGCCTCTAGCATTTTGAGGCAAGCCATGGCAAAAAATGTGTCCCGGATGGTTGGCGGAAGTTCTCTTACAAATGAGTAGCCGCTTCCACCAATTTCTTTAATCTGCCTATCATTGATATACCGGATAAGGGCCTTTAAGTCTGGCATGACGTTCCTCCTGACTAGGAGTCATCAGCCATGAGGCGGTTAGGGTGGACTCCATCACCACCATTATTATGGTGTGCTGGGATCAGATTAAAGATTTTCGATGGGCTTATTTATCATCATAAATTGAACCGGAAATTCTTATAACCTCGATAGGCGATTGGCATCTGCTTGGCGATGGGGTCCGCCCAGGAATAAATGCCTGAATCGCCCAAGGGGGCTGATGACACCTACCAGAATATAGTTGGAGTGACTGTAGGTGGCAGTAGATCTTTATTCGACTGCGTTGATCGCAGCGGTTGTAGTAGTAACCGGCATTTTGAGCATCAGGCTGCGCATCTCCTCTTCGATCCTTGAGGCTGGGGCGGGAATACTTCTTGGCAGTTTTCTCGGAGTCGGGATAGAGCCGTGGCTCGATTTCCTGGCAACATTTGGCGGCTTGATGCTGACTTTTCTGGCTGGGGCAGAAGTAGATCTCTATCTATTGAGAAATAACGCCAAGAAAAGCTTCACCATAGGCACCATGGCCTTCGTCGTGCCCTTGATAGGCGAGATAATCTTCTTGTCCGCTTTTACAGATTGGTCTTTCTTGGCCAGGCTGGCAGCAAGCCTTGCCTTGACAACCACATCGGTGGCAGTGGTTTATTCCGTGCTGCTGGAGTACGAACTGCTGGACCTGAAGGCCAGCAAGCTGATAATAGCAGCTACCTTTGTGAACGATATACTAACCCTGATCGGAATCAACCTGATGTCACCCAGCTTCAACCTGTACACCATTGCTTTCCTGGTCATAATAGCCTTCATGATTCTGGTGCTGCCAAGGATGCTGGAGTTTCTGGTGGACAGCTACGGAAAGAGGGCGGTGGAACTGGAACTCAGATTCATATTTGCCGCCATGCTCGGCGTCTCTTTCATCGCGGACGCCGGCAAACTTCATGCTGTCTTTGGTGCCTTCGTCCTGGGTCTCGTGTTCGCGAACTGCATTCATAGCTACACCGATATACTCTCTAAGACTCGATCCGTGACATTTTCACTCCTGTCGCCGGCGTTCTTCGTGAGAGCCGGCATGCTCATCTCCCTGCCTGCAATTGTGCAGAATGTAGGCATAATCTTAGGATTGCTGGGTGCCAAGATGCTATCCAAGTTCATCGGAACGTACTACTTCAATAAGAAGTGGATTCCAGAGGCTCCGATCTTCTCCACCATGCTCCTTTCCACAGGGCTTACCGTAGGAACGATAACTGCCACTCTAGGGCGGGATCTGGGTTTTCTTGATCAGACACAGTTCTCCATTGCCGTGACCGCCGTAATCCTTAGCGCTGTAGTTCCGACTCTCATTGCCAAGAGGTTTGTGCCGACCAGGACGCAATAAAAAATTGATAATTCATTTGCGAATACCATTGACGGATCACCATCATATATGATAAGATCCTAATTAATAATGGAGGAACAAAGAAGATGGAACACGTTGAGGATTATGGAATTAGGAGGATAGTAGTCGCTGTGGATACCTCAGACTACTCTGAGATGGTCATGGCTAGAGCTTCTGCGATAGCAAATGCCTCCTCCGCGGAGGTCCATGTAATCAGCGTTGTCGCCCTCCCGAAGCTGATAGCCTCTGAGGCAGATATCGGGATGGAGGATGTGCGCATCAGCGAAAAAGAGTTTCAAGAGAACCATAAGAGGCTGATAGATGAATATCTTAGGGGGCACGACCTGCATATCGAATCTCGTGTGCTCCACGGAGACCCTTCCGGCAAGATCCTCTCGTATGCAAATGAGATCGGAGCGGACTTGATTGTCATGGGCAGCAAGGCCTACGGCAAGGTTCAAAGGTTCCTTCTGGGCGGGGTGTCCGAGGACGTGGTGAGGAATGCCAAATGCTCGGTTATGATCGCGAAATAGCCTCATAATCCAAAGAAGGATTAAGAAGAGCTGAGGGGCAGCAATACGATTTCCTTTATTCCGTTGCCCTGAGAAGCTTTGCTGTCTCTTCCAGGGAATTTTTCTCTCGCAAAGCGGTAAGCGCAGGAGGCGACTCCTGGAACAGTTCCAGTGCGTTGAAGAATCTATCCAGCACATCTCCGCTGTAGGTAGGAACCAGGAAGATGTGGGTATGAGGTATTCTCCTGCCGCGAGCATACATACAGACAAAGTCGGGGGTCAAGGCCTTCATCATCTTCTCGGCTACGATCTTTGCCACCCCGAAGAGGCTGGCATTCTCTTCCGGAGAAAGCTCATGCCACCATGGTACATGTCTCTTGGGAATGACAAGGCAGTGCCCTTTCGAGAAGGGGTTGATATCCAGTATGGCTAAAGAGAATTCATCCTCATAGATCTTGCAGCAAGGTGCTTTGTCTTCAATAATGTCGCAGAAAATACAACCGTTCTTAGTCCCTTCGACCATGAAGTCCATCCTTTAGAACTAATCAAGCCATCATTAATGATTAATCCTTTGCCTTGATTGGTGTAATGGAAACTCTTATTACTCAATTGGTCTTATCTCAGTTTGTATTTTAGGCGATGGGGTCCGCCTGGGCGAGATGCTCAAACTGCCAATGAGGCTGATGACCACTACCAAGAAAATGGTAGGGGCAGAGGATAATATTGGCAGGACATCAGTATTCAAACGCTCTGGTCAAATTGGCGAGCGACGTATTGAATGGTGATCAACGTCTTCTATGGGATAACCAACCCATCAAAACCCCAACGAGGCCTAGAGCCGCCAAAATGGCTAGCCTGCTCCTTTTGCCGTATTACGATCAAGGTAGCCGTGCGTATCCTAAAAAACATTTTGAGGTGAGTTAAATATGTCTTTGGAAATCGAGAAGATTCAGGCCAGGGAGATCTTGGACTCGCGAGGAAATCCGACCATTGAGGTCGATGTTTGGACATGCTGCGGATTCGGCAGAGCGGCAGTTCCCAGCGGCGCATCCACCGGAGTCCACGAGGCTCTGGAGCTAAGGGATGGTGGGAATAGATACAGTGGCAAGGGCGTCCTTAAGGCTGTCAAGAACGTCAATGAATTGATAGCTCCGAAGATAATTGGGATGAATGCTATAGCTCAATCTGAAATAGATAAGCTGATGATAGAACTTGATGGCACTCCGAACAAGGGAAATCTTGGTGCCAATGCTATCTTGGGAGTATCTCTTGGTGTGGCCAAGGCTGCGGCCTCGTCTTTGGGTATGCCCCTCTACAGGTATCTCGGAGGCGTCAGCACGTCCAGGTTGCCCGTTCCTTCATTTAATGTCCTCAACGGCGGCAAACATGCCGGAAATGAACTCTCCATCCAGGAGTTCATGATCGAGCCCGTTGGCGCAAAGAGCTTCAGCGAGGGCCTGCGAATGGCTGTAGAGACCTATCATGCTTTGGGCAAGATTCTCCAGGGCAAATATGGTCTTGGTGCCACTAACGTGGGCTTTGAGGGAGGATATGCTCCGCCACTATCAAAGACCAGGGATGCTTTGGATGCAATCCTGGGCGCTCTGGATCTAACTGGCTACAGCGAAGAGATTAAAATCGGCCTGGATCCGGCTGCTTCAAGCTTCTATAAGGGTGGCGCATATTATATTGACGGGAAGAACCTCTCCCCAGATGAGATGATAGATTATTATGCCGATCTTGTGGCTACCTACCCAATCATCCTGATAGAAGATCCATTAGAGGAAGAAGCCTACGAGGATTTCGCCAGGATCACCGCCAGGCTGCCCGATACTATCATCGTGGGAGATGATATTTACGTGACCAACCCCATAAGGCTGAAGAAGGGCATAGAAATGCATTCAAGCAATGCTCTACTGCTCAAACTCAACCAAATCGGCTCTGTCTCTGAGGCTTTTGATACGGCTAGGATGGCCTTCCGAGCGGGATTCAAGATTATGGCCAGCCACAGATCTGCGGAAACCGAGGATTCTTCTCTGGCTGATGTGGCTGTTGCCCTGGGCGTGGAACTGCTGAAAACTGGGGCCCCGGCCCGCGGTGAGAGAACGGCAAAGTACAACCAGCTCCTGAGGATACAAGAAGAGCTTGGAAATGCTGCAGCATATGTTGATCTTTGAAAGGTGAGGTTCACCTGGACCAAATCCTTGCCTGAATCCTTCTTTTTTGGTTATTATCCAGGACGATCAAAGAGTATTTCAAGATCATCGGAACGAGAGCGAAAGCCAAATGTATGTCTCGTGCTAGCTCACATCACGAGAAATTAGGAGATTGACTTGAATTGCCCGGGAAACATACTGCTCTTCTTGCCGTCCTCGGCTCATGCATCGCCATCTTCTGGCCGGGCGCACTCACCTTCGGCTTTCCGGGAGTGATGGCTCCTATCTGGCAGGAGATGTTTCATGTCGGGAGAGCCGCCACCGGCTTGACAATCTTTTTTATGCTTGCTGCAGTGGGCATTTTTATGTTCCTTGTGGGCCGCTGGCAGGAGCATTACGGCACCAGGAAAATGATCATTCTCGGCATCATTCTCACCGCCTGCAGCTCTGTTGTCGCTGCCTATGCAACTTCGATTTATATGGTCTACGCCTGGGCTTTTCTCAATGGGCTTGCCTCCAGCTTCGTCTACATTCCCACCCTGACGCTGGTGCAGTTGTGGTACCCGGAGAAGAAGGGGCTTGTTGCTGGCATCGTCAGCATGGTCTTTGGACTGGCTGCCGCCATTATGGCACCTGTTTTTGGAAAGATGCTGGCAACTCTTGGCTACCTGCCCATGAACCTGACTCTTGCCCTTCTCACATTGATCGTTGGTCTGGCAGGCGCGTATTTTACCAGGGCACCGGACGAGGAGGAGATAGCTTCCTTTGCCGTAGACCGCACCTCGAAGAAGCCGGCCGACATCAAGAAGCCAGGAAGATCTCTGACAGTGCACGAGAGTCTACACACGCGAAGCTTCTGGTTTCTCTGGATCACCTGGACACTGGCAGGAGCGGCAGGCGTCTCCATGACGGTTCTCTCCACCGGCTACGGACTGTTCCGGGGCTTTCCACTGGAGTCTGCCATTCTCATCCTGACCGCCTTCAACCTGACCAATGGCACAGGCCGCCTGGTGAGCGGATACTACTCGGATAAGATAGGACGAACCAGGATAATGAGCCTGGCCTTTCTGGCAGCGGGCCTGGCCTATTTTATCCTTCCCTGGGCGACCGGGCTGACATCCTGCGCGCTCCTGGCGGCGGTAGTGGGATTTTCTTTCGGGACACTATTCTCCGTCTCGGCTCCACTGGTGGCAGACTGCTTCGGCCCGGGACACTTCGGGGCTATCTTCGGCCTCACCTTTGCCGCCTATGGCTTCGTCGCCGGGCCTCTCGGGCCGACGCTTTCCGGATACCTGCTGGACAGGACCGGGGATAACTTCTTCCTGGTCTTTCTGTACCTAGGGATTTTCTGCCTGCTCGCGGCCCTCTGCATCCGCCAGGTGGTGCCGCCCCATAGCGTATAAATGAGAATAGATCCCTAGCTGTACCGAGAGAAACCAGCGTGCTCGCGACGTTTTAACCACTGGGCTCACGAGTTCACAGAGAAATTCACAGAGGACTTGAGCATTCCTTTGGCCACTTGATACTAGCGAAGAGACAAAAGAATCTCACTATGCGAAAGCCTTGCCGGAGCCATATAAAGATCCGGTTCAGAATTGCACATCTACCTCCACCAGTTTTGCCCCTTGCCGGATGGCCTCCTTCACCGCATTCCGGTCTTTCATAAGGAAAACGCGCCACTCAGAGGTTTCGATCTGAGCCAATGAGTTCTTCAGCACCCCGGCATACTTGCTCTTGTGGCTCAATTTGACGACATACCCTCTTGAATTTTCCACCAGCTCCACGTCGAATCCCCTTTGCTCCAGCAGCTTTTGGACCAGATTCCGTTCGCCCGGGGTCTTGAGGACGAAACGGTAGCCGTCTTTGTCATAGTAATCAGCAAGCTCCCGAAAGCTTTCCGTATCATCAAAGAAGTGCTTGAAGATCCAGTGGCTCCCGGCCTTGATGATGGTGATGCTCTTCTTCGAAGTGGCTGATAAGGCGTTTTCCGGCAAGGAGAATTCCTCCCGGATATAATCATTATAATTAGATATAAAATTTGTGGAGTATAGAATGCAGACAGGCCATAAGATCGATGGAGAAAGGCGGATCACCAGGAGTCTCAACCATAAGATCTGTGAATTCGGCATTGCCAGAGCTGAAGGAGACTAGATCCCAATACTAATCATCCAGATCTGTACTAAGAATGTACGGAATCGTCTATATTATTCTTGAAGAGTACAATACTTACTATGAGATGGGTGAGGGAGAAAATGCTTTTACAGTAAGGAGGAGAGAACAATGAGATCAAAAATAAGGTCCAACGACATGGTCAAAGCCCGGATTCTAAAGGCATGTGCAAATGGCGCGAGAGGAACAAGCATAAGTCATAAAGACAGCCCCAATACGATGAAAGTGATATCGTATTTGAGCTTAATAGACGAGGGGTTGATTGAGGTAAACTCGGCGGGTTCTGGAATCGTTCACAAAACGACGTCAAAAGGATTGGATCTGATAGAGAAATTGGAACGTTTTCATGTAGAAACGAACGAACAAACCACTAGAATTTAAGATATATGACCAAATATGCCAACACATGAATATTATTGAAAATGTAAATCCAAATCCTGGAAAAAGAGGATTCTGACTTCACCTATTCGGCAACCATTGATCTGGAAGCGATATCTTCATTGATTATGCCCCGATCAGTGAATCCAATAAGCACTGTGTTAGATCAAGCGTATTGTCAAAGTACAAGCAAAACCACAATCCTCATCTGCTTAGCCATTAATAGAGCCCCGCCAGGGCAAAGCAATAGGCTATGCCACGGGACAAGCAGAAAGGGTGCAATTATGTATCATATCGTCGGATTGAATGAAATAGAGACGGCAACAGCCGATAGCTTCACAGAGGCCCTGAAAATATTTTATGAAGGCTGTATGGAACCATTGGATCATGGCCGGATAAAGCCCCAGAATGCTGAGACCAGCTGTTATATCGAGGTTATTGGAGAGACCGCATCCGCTCGTATGTATTATCCGTATATATTTGAGTTCGCCATCAAAGCCGGATTGATAAAGAACGATAAATTGGCGCAGCCGCTCATCGAGCCCTCGACAACGGAATTGATCGCAGCATTCAGTAGAGCTGCCGTTCTGCAGATGATTGGAACCTTAGGGTGTCACTGAATAAAGCGGACCATTGCTATTAGCATCAAGACCCTTCTAAAAAAGAAAAACCCAAGATTACTTTCTCTCAGGTTTGTTCACTTATAGATATAGGGGTTGTAAGTATGGCCGGTCGAGGGATATGTATAGGTTATGTGGCCATTTGTATAGGGATAGGGATATGGCGATGGGCTGGGGCTCGGATTAGGGCTCACCCAGTAACCGCTGGGACCGTTTACATAGATATAGATGTAGTTGCTCCAGCCGTTGCAGTAGTACTGCAGGATGTGCCAACCGGGAACGTCTGCGATGAACCATCTCTTGTACCAGCCTGGTGAGTATACATTTCCAGCATACTGAGTATCGAGCGCTCCACTGGGATACCATTCATAAAACCAGATGTTGCCCGTTTTCGATGTCTTCATCCATAAAGGCAAATTAGCATACAGATCACAGCTTGCCACGGTTTGCGGGGCATAAGAGATGTAAAGGCTATTTTGCACGTAGCCGCCAGAGGGAACGATCACCTGGTTGTAGATCGGGCTGCTGGCCGTAGATTTCAACCCACTGGGTGCGGATGCATAAGCTGCTCCCTCGCTCGCACTCATGAGACCTTTGCTTCTTTCCTGCAAGCTGGGAGTCTGTCCCGAGGTTGTGAGATCAGTTGGCGCCTGCAGTCCCAGGGATTCAGGACTGGTTGGAGTGCTCGGTGTAGGTGCGCCTCCTGGTGTGCTTGTGGAATACGAGTTCATTTGCCCCAATGCCGCTGTGCATAGGAGTATAATCGATGCCATAATTATTACATTCCATTTCATTACGGAACACCTCTGCAAATTATTGACGTTATTAATGTAAATAGGTAACTGTGGGAATTTGCAGCGTTATTCCCGGACCGAAGTCCGACGTTTAATAATCACTTTTCATACAATTTCGCATACTCTTTTGCCCAATAGGTTACGATCATATCCGCACCCGCTCTCTTTATGCACATCAACGCCTCCAGGAAGGCGGCCCTCTCATCCAGCCATCCCTGCTCGGCTGCTGCCATGATCATGGAATACTCGCCTGAGACCTGATATGCGGCGGTGGGCATGCCGAACATGTCCTTCACGGCGCGCAGTATATCCAGGTAAGGCAAAGCAGGCTTGATCATGACCATATCTGCTCCCTCCTCGATGTCCAGCTGCACCTCCCAGAGGGCTTCCGCTGAGTTGGCGGGATTCATCTGGTAACCTTTGCGGTCGCCAAACGCGAAACCCGACTCTGCCGCCTCGCGGAAGGGGCCGTAAAAGGTGGATGCGTACTTGGCGGCGTAAGAGAGAATGGGCGTGTCCGTGTATCCGTCAACATCCAGAGCAGCCCGAATGGCCTGCACCATATGGTCCATCATGCCGCTGGGCGCGACGACGTCAGCTCCCGCTTCAGCATGGCTTACGGCGACTTCCCCGAGCAAAGGGAGCGTCTCATCATTCAAGACCACCTCGCCCCGGATCAGGCCGCAGTGACCGTGATTGGTGTACTCGCACAGGCACAGGTCGGTTATCACCACCAGATCTGTGGCCTCCTTGACGGTCCGCACTGCCTTCTGAATCACTCCATTCGAATCGTAGGCTCCTGATCCCATCTCATCCTTCTGGGCGGGCAGGCCAAAAAGAAGAACGGCTGGAACGCCCAGGTCTTCCAGGACAGCGGCCTCCGTTGCCAGGCTTTCCAGGCTCTGCCGGAACTGGCCGGGCATGGCAACAATGCCTCTTGGCCCGGATATCCGCTCATCCACGAAGATCGGCTGTATCAAATCTCCAAGATTAAGATCGGTTTCCGCGACCATCTCTCGAATGCCGGGGTTTCTCAGCCGTCTCATTCTTTTCATATCTTTTCCTCCAGCCCGAATAGTTCATGGAGAGATTTTAGAACCTCTACATCCCCACGTTCTGCAGCGCTCTTGAGAGCTTTCGTCGGCTCGGAGAGGAGCTTGTTCACAATGGAATGACTCATATCTCTCAGCACCTGCTGCTCGATCTCGCCCAATGTATGCCGGGCCGAGAGCTTATTCATAGCCTTCTTGACCTCCTGGTCCTTGATGGTCTCAGCCAGGGAGTAAAGCCTGGCCAGCAGATCCTCGGCTTCTTTTCGCTTGTATTTGGCTTTGAGAAGATCCAGCTCTTCGGCAATGATGGCCTCTACCGCGGCCGCGTCCGCCATCCTCTGCTTCATATTCTCCGAGCTTATGTTCTTCAGGCTGTCAATGTTATGCAGCTCGACATTCGGAACCTCGGCAGCAGCCAGGTCCACGTCTCTCGGATTGGCGATGTCTATTATCAGCAGCTTTTCACTTCGTTCAGCCATAGCCTTCTCGATGTCATCTTTGAGCAGGATGTAGTGCGGCGCAGATGTGGCACTGATCACTACATCAGCTTTCTTGAGGATGATCGGCATCTCCTCAAAGGGCACTGCATTTCCACCCAGGCGCGCAGCCAAACTCTCTGCGGAACCGAGCGTCCTGTTAGTGACCGTAAGCGAGCCGATATCTCTGGCTTTCAGCGCCCGGGATATGAGCTCTCCAGTTTCTCCTGCGCCAATCACCAAAACCGATCGTCCCGTCAAATCCCCCAGAATATCTTCCGCCAGGTCCACGGCGGCGGAGCCCACTGATACAGATCTCTCATTGATACGGGTCTCCCTGCGCACTCGTTTGCCTACCTGAATTGCTTTCTTGAAGGCGGACTCCAGCATCCATCCCGTCGTCCCCGCCCTCGCCGCCATCTGGGTCAGCTCCTTCATCTGACCGAGGATCTGGTCCTCGCCGATGATCATGGATTCAAGGCCCGAGGCCAGACGCAACAAATGCCGCAACGACTCGTCATGATCATGAAAATCGATAATCCGAGAGGAGACGCGCGCCTTCTTGGCCAGGTCGAAAAGCACCTTCTCGCCGCGCGGACTGACTACATAAATCTCGACGCGGTTGCAGGTCTTTAGCACGGCGCATTCCTCTACCCTATCCTGAGATCCTACCCATCTGAGGATGGTCTCTACATCTCCGTGCCAGGCCCGCTCAATCTCGTCGATGGAGGCTTTGCGGTGCGTCACCAGCATCGAGGCTATCTCGCTCATCCTGGCATGCATGTAAGCGGGCTCTCATATAGGCCTTTTCATAGGAAGCACCAAGTTGTCTCCAGATCTCCTCGTCCTCCAATATGCTCCAGATTACGCGGGCTCGATCCTCTTGCTTGGGAATGGACTCTCTCAGCTCCGGCCTTATCTGAGAGAGCAGTCGCGCCATCTCCTGGTAATTCTCGGTCAGCTCCCGTTCAAGCCGGAGTCGGAGGTACTTGGTGAGGCCCGGGTTTTCAGTGGAGATGGCGATGGTGATCGAGCCTCTCCTTATCCGGGAAGGGACAACCACGTTCCCGGTGCCCTCTACTCTGTTCACAAGTATCCCCCTTCGGGACGCCTCCACTTCAATGGCTCTGTTCAATTCGGAATCGCTCGTGGCGGGAATGGCAATGAAGGCTCCCTCCAGGTATTTCTCAAATCCTGTGGTGAGGTCACACACCACAAGCTCCAGCTTCCCGCCCATGGCCCAAAGATCGTCCGTGAAGTCCCGGCTGACAACTTTAACGGGTCCATAGTCTGAAAAAAGCCGGGCTTTTCGTTCGCCTACTTTCCCACCGCCGAAAATTACCACCAGCTTTCCTTCCAGATCGAGAAATAGTGGTATTAATGACCTTCTTGATCTGCTTTTGCTCTCCTTTGGCCCGGCCATAAGACTTCCTTCCGAGACGGCCCTCAGATCCTGGCGCTGATCTTCTTGTACTCCCGCTCGCTGAAGAGAACCGTATAGTCCCTTATCCCTGATTGATGGGATAATTGATCTGCTATCCTCAGGCAATCTTCCCGGCTTCTGGAGTGGACCATCGTATAGATATTGTAAGGCCAGTCAATGGCCTTCGCCCTCTCGTAGCAGTGGGTGACCTCCATAGACGCGGCAAAGAGCTCTCCCGTCGCCACCACGCGATCTGAGGGCACTATCCAGGCAATCATGGCGTTGGCCACTATACCGAGGGCCCGGTGGCCGATGGTGGCCGCGAACCTGCGAACTACGCCCTCCTGTTCCAGAGCACGGAGGCGGTCTATGACCTCCTCTTCGGTGATGCCAAGCGTCTCCCCCCATTCCCGGTAGGGCCGCGGTGTCAGCTTCACCCCGTCCTGAGCGACCTTCAGAAGCTCCAGATCTATTTGATCCATCAGTGCCACCCGCCAGGGTCCTGGAAGGGATAACGATCCTGACCATCGCCGGGAATCTGGCGCGGCACATCACCGGGATTGCCGGAGACCTTATGATCGTCCCAATAGTTGCCTCCCGACAATGGGCCGTTATCCCAATGGTTTTGCCCATTATCGGCAGCATTCTGGATGCGGTTATCCCTGAGGATGTTGTGATAGATGAGATTATCAGTGCAGTCCACTAAATTGATGCCCGCTATCTGATTTTCGTAGATGTCGTTCTCGGTTATGTTACAGCTGGTGGTGCTGCTCATACGTAGTCCGAAGCGGCTGTTCTGGCGAAGAAGGTTTCCAGTTATTCTCAATTTCTTGGATGATTGGACATAGATACCCTGACCGTTGCCCATAGCGATGTTGCTCAGAACATCGGCATCGCTGAGCTGCTCCATAGAGATGCCGTCATTTTTGTTTAGACTCGCGTTGTTTGCTTCCAGAGTGCAGGCATTGCTGCCGGTGAGGGATATGCCTCCGTCATTGGATAAGGCAACGTTTCCCTGGAGTGAGCACCCGTGAGATGTAGTTAGCTGTATGCCGTCCTCCAAATTCCGGCTTGTGCTGCAGTTTTGAATCCTGCAAAGACGGGACCCATAAAAGGAGATGCCGCTATTCGATGCCGTCATGCGGCATTTTAGCAGCAGCAGGCTCACGGCATCGTCGGCTCGAAAACCCTCTGCAGAGCAATTGCGGGCCTGATTATTTACGAACTGTATGGCGGCCGAATCTCTGGCTTCAAAGCCGATGCTGCAATCCCAGACGCTGCATCCCAAAATAGTGCAGGCCTTGCTGTCCAGCAGGAAAAGACCGTTTTCAGCCCAATAGACGCGGCTATCTTGGATGCGACAATTGCTGGAGTTGACCAGCAGCAAGCCTGTGCTGCTGTTATGTATGGTAAGGTTCCCGGCCCTAATGTCCCGGCAAGATATGAGTCCCAGGAAGCCGCAGTTGAGGGGAACAGTGAGATTGGTTTTTCCTACCAGATAGCAGATCGGTTTGTTGTCGGCAGTGTTTGTTTCGTCTATATCTTGCACGTAGAAATCATGGCTCGTGGCGCTTGCTATGCCCTCCCCCGTCTCTACACGCAGATTGTAATTGTTTCCCTGCAAAGTGTTCCCTCTCAGGACATTTTTTATCGAGCCGCGCAGAGAGATGCCATAGGTATTTTCTGATGCATGATTGAACTCCAGCCTATTTTCGGCAGAACCGGATAGAAGAATGCCGTTTCCGTTTCCAGACAGATCATTTTCCGCCACAAGATTCTGATAAGATCCGTCGCTATAGATTCCTGCCCTCTCGTTTTTTGAACATACATTCGCGGTCACATTGCAGTATTTTGTGCCTCTCAGGCTGATGCCGATCTTGCCGCCTGTTATGATGTTTTGCGAGAGATTATTGCGGCTTGAATCCGATAAATCCAGGCCGCTCACATAGGTTCCGGAAAAATTATTTCGGGATAGTTCGTTATCCCCGGATCTTGTGAGCACCAAACCGAATCCGCTTCCTGAAAATGTATTATTCGTGACTATGTTCTGGCTTGATTCTTCTATCAGTACACCCTGCTGGCCTATGATCCGACATCCTGATATCTGGTTCTTCGAGGTGCGATTTATCTTGATTCCAATATCACACTGGAGTGTGCTGTTCAGAACCTTATTTCCGCTGCTGTAGATCTCAAAGCCCGTTGGTGATTTGATCTGGTTATCGAGTACGGTATTATTCTCGCCCAATGCTCTCAATGCGATCGCGGCCCCTGCAATCGTGCAGCGGATGAGTTGATTGTCTCGCGACCGGAGACTGACGGCAGGGTCTTTCCCACTGGTGTTTATTGTAATGTTGGAGACCTTACAACCGGGAGCAGTTACAACTAAAGATCCTTTCAGGATTACCCGCCCAATGCCTGATATGTTGAGGCTGCGGTCCACAATAGCATCGCTATAATTGCCGGGCAGGATTTGGATCGAATCTCCGGAACTCGCCAGGGATATCGCGTAAGGAAGATTTGTGGCATCACCCGATCCGCGGGGATCGACGATGAGGGTCCTGGCCTGGACGGAGGATACCATAAGCAAAAGGATGAGAGCAACTATGAGTTTCATCTTACCTGGTTTATGCCCCTGATGGCTATTAAACCTATGGCGCTGATGGCATCTACATAGCTATAATTTGAAATTATTTTTTAATATCGAATTGTCGTATGCACTGCGGATGATGGCCATTAAGCCGTTAGTAGAAAGATAGAAATATACAGATCAATGTTATGTTTAACCGAGCAGGACAGATTTCCGATGGCAGGGCCTTATCGCATTCTCATCATTGAAGATGATCCAGAACATGCCGAGCTCATAAAGATGGGCTTTAGAAGGCATGATGAATTCTTTCTCGACTTTGCGACTACTGGTGAGGAGGGGCTGGAGATGATCGCCAATGCAGCTTATGATCTCATCTCCGTAGACCTGGTTTTGCCCGGTATCGGAGGGCTTGATGTTCTGGTTAAGATCCGTAAATTGGATCCGGATATTCCGGTGGTCATGGTTTCAGGTCACGGCACAACTGAGATGGCAGTCGTGGCCTTCGAGAACAGGGCCACAAAATATGTGGTCAAGAGCCTGGAGAGCTTCAAGAGCCTTCCTTATGTCTTTGAGAACCTGACTCAAGAGGCCAGGTTCAAGGCAAATGAAAGAGAGATGCGTGAATGCATCGAGAGATCGGAGAGAATTCATAGAAATATAGTGGAGAATGCACTGGCTGGTATTTATATACTCCAGGATGGAGCCTTCAAGCTGGTCAATCCCAAGCTTGGTGATATATTCGGCTGCGCTGCAGAGAGCCTCCTGGGCATGCCCTTTTGGCAGCTTGTTAAGCCTGACGATATGCAGTGCGTCAGCCGTCTGGAGCGTGGCCAGCAGTCAGAGGTTCCGGTTTATGAGTCGAAGGTGCAGCGCAAAGATGGAACGAGCCGCTGGATCGAATTTAGGAGCGTCCTCATCGAGCATGAAGGACAGAGGGCAATCCTCGGCAATCTCCTGGATATTACCCAGAGAAAAGAACTGGAGATCGAGATCATGAGGGCCAACCGGGAACTAGAGGCCATGGAAGGCATAACGGAGGCATTTATGGGCTCAACCGGCGATACTGACAAGAATCTGGCAAATGCCCTGGCCCATGTTATTGCAGGATTGGGTGGAGCGGATGTCGGTGGCGTGTTCCTGCAAGAGGAAAATGGCCTGGTACTGCGAGCTTTGCACGGATTGGTGGAGGTGATGATTGAGTTCATCGCAGGCAATGAATCAAGTCACCTTCTAGGCCTCGCCCATGTCCACAAATCTCCTGCGAACTCACCTCTCAACTGGATATCAGCGCCAATAATATGCGGCGTCCAGGCGAAAGGTGCAATAGTTGTGGCCCGCAATGATGAAAATAATTCGCTCACGCTCTCTTTTCTGGAAAAGGCAGCGTCCCGTGTCGGCTACCTATTGGATGCGTCAAGCGCCAATCGATCGACATGGCCGCCTTTAGAAAAGATACCTAATATATAGAAAGGTGCATGCAAGAAATGACAGATGGAGACAGATAGAACCGGACCAGATATATTATGAAAATGACGGAAGTTGAAAAGAAGGCTGCAAAGCAAGCGGCCCAGGCAATGAAGAAAGAATCGAAGAAAGTAAGACAATACCGATCCGCCCGGAAGAGGGCCACCCCACAACGACAGTAGAGACGATCTTCGGGTCGTATTTTTGACAAGCGTAACCCAAAACTAACATAGAATGACGGATAACCATGTTCTCTTGCCGGTAAATCCCCGGAACTAGCCGCGACATTTGGCAACGGTCCGATGTGTATGTATATCCAGCACGAGAAATAATATTAGCGCTATTATAATAAACCCCTAAACGCTCCGACTCTAATCGATCTTCCAGCCAAAGAAGTCGATTAGCCAATCCACCTGGCCGGGAGGCAGCTCCAGTTCGTCCTTTATAATTCTTGCCACCAATTCCGCCACTTGAGGTGCAGTCTTTCCAGTGGTGTCTATCTCATCCACCCGACGGCAAAACTCGACGGATTCCACCAGAATAACGTCCAGCGCTTCAGCCTCCAGGTTTTCCCGAATCTTCTCCGGAGAGTAGCCTCGCGCCTCCAGCCGGGGCCGAAGGTCAGAGGGCGCGAGTCTGAGGACTACCGACCAGTCTGCGAAGTGATGAGAGAAGTGGCCTTCCAGGATAGAGATCTCGTCGGAATCGAGCTCCTTGAGGCGCTGCTCCAGAGCGTCCATATCCGCATCCAGGCAACCCCTTTCCGGATCTCGCCCCAGGTTCATGCCGCCTCTAACCAGGGCATTGATATCGATGACCCTGTAGGGCAGAAGCCCGGCCACTGTGGTCTTGCCTGTGCCGGGTGTGCCGGTGAGAGCTATCTGCATATCTCGCGGTAGGCGGAAAGGAAGCGATCGTTCTCAGATGGCGTTCCCACGGTCACGCGCGCGTGGCGCTCGCCCGCTCCCCGGAAGGAGCGACAGTCGCGAATGATGATGCCACGGGCCTGGAATTTTTCCACAAACGAATTGGAAGCCTCTTCTGTCTCCAGGTAAAGGAAGTTGGCCTGCGAGGGATGCGAATCTATCTCCTTTTGCAAACGCTCCCGCTCTATTCGAATCTTTTCTACGGAATTATGCATGAACGGTTCGTCCGACAGGGCGGCAACACCAGCCGCGACCGAGGCGCAGGTTATGCCGAAGAATGGCGGGGCGGCTCTCTTATATTGGTCCGCGATCCACTGGGGTGCCACAGCATATCCCAGGCGCATGCCCGCCAGCCCGAAGGCTTTGGACAGCGTGCGGCCTACCACCAGGTTGTCATACTCTGTCACGAGCTTCAAGAGGCTCTGCTCCGCGAACTCCACATAGGCCTCATCCAGGAACACAATGGCATCCGTGCTCTCCAGCAATGCCCTCAATTCTTCTTCTCGTGTGACGTTTCCGGTGGGATTGTTGGGAGAGCAGATGAAGGCCATCTTCGTCTCTGCCGGTATATTCATTGGTACTTCGAAATCAATCCCGCGAGGCGAGAAGACGGGCGAGGCGCCGCATAAGACGGTCAGGATCTCGTAGTAGCTGAAGGTAGGGGTGGGTATGAAAGTTCGATCTCCCTTTTCCAGAAAGAGCCGGGTTAGAGTGTCCATGACACCGTCCATGCCGGCCCCGATCACTATCATCTCCTCGGGAAAGCCGGTGTATCCGGCGAGATCTGCCATCAGCTCCTCCGGCTCAGGGTATCTCTCGGGAGAGATGTTCTGCAGGGCCTCGGCCACTTTGGGGCTGGGCCCGTAGGGGTTCTCGTTGCTGCCCAGCTTCACAATCTCTTCCGGCAATAGACCATATTTGCGGGAGACTTCAGTGAAGCCCTTGCCCGCGACGTATGGCTTGAGCTGCCTCAGGCACGGCCTCAACCGCTGAGAGTTAGAGCAATTCCCCAATGACCGTCACCACTCTGTCGATCTCTTCTTTTGTAACCACCAGGGGCGGAATGAGGCGCAGGGTGTGCTCGCCGGTGTTGTTGATCAGAACGCCTTCTTGCAGGGCCTTCTCAACGAGCATTTTGCAGTCGGCGTCCAGATCCAGTCCTACCATCAATCCCTGGCCGCGAATCTCGCGAGGCTCGAGCCGCTCGAGTGCGTTACGGAGGTACCGGCCCAGCTCCTCAGACCTTTGTACCAGCAACTCCCTCTTGATAACCTCAATCGTCGCCAGAGCTGCCGCGCTGATCAACGGGCCTCCGGCAAAGGTGGATCCGTGGTCGCCTTTCTGGAAGGCTTCCGAGACGCTCTCGCCAGCCAGCATAGCGCCCATGGGCAGGCCTCCTCCAATGGCTTTAGCCAGCGTGATTATATCCGGCTGAACTCCTGAATGATCTTTGCCGAACCACTTTCCGGTGCGCCCAAAGCCCGTCTGCACCTCGTCGAAGATGAGCTGTGCCCCGGCATCATCGCAGATCTGGCGGGCGGACTTCAGATAGTCTGCATCGGGCACGTAGACTCCGGCTTCGCCCTGCACCGGCTCCAGGATGATGGCTGCAGTCTCGCGGGTTACGGCAGACTTCAGTGCCTCGACATCGTTGTAGGGAATGAATGCGGCCTCGCTCAAAGGCTGGAACGGCTCGCGGTAGATGGGTTTGTAGGTAAGTCCCAACGCTCCCAGGGTGCGCCCGTGGAAAGCGCGTTCGGCAGCTACGATCTTTGATTTGCCGGTGGCCCGGCGGGTCAGCTTCAGAGCGGCCTCCACGCTCTCCGCACCTGAGTTGCAAAAGTATGCCCTCTTCATGCCGGTGAGCCTCTTCAGCTCTTCCGCCAGTAGGACCTGATTTTCCGTGTAGTAGAGGTTGGAGGTGTGGATAAGCCTGGCCGCCTGCTGACATATGGCCTCGACGACGCGAGGGTGGCAGTGGCCCACGTTGTTCACGGCGATGCCAGCCACGAAGTCCAGGTACTCTTTGCCGTCGGAATCCCAGACCCGGGCCCGGCTGCCGCGCACAAGGACTACATCCTGGCGGCCGTAGGTCTGAAATATGGATTCGGATTCCCTTTTTTTTAATTGATTTTTGTCGATCATAAGATTGATTCCGCCTATATACTAATACTTTTATCATACTCGGCCATTCAATATCTCATCCATGCCAAGACCGTCACACTACAACCGGCAATTCCTTATCTACTTGCCCACAGAAAAAGATTTGGATAACTGGAAGGAACTGGCAAAAGCTGCCAGGATATCAACTTAATAAATACATTTTTGAGAAGGTAGAGCGAGGACGGCAGGAAGCACAGCTAAGGACTGATGCTCTCCAAATCAAAAAGGGGGACATAGATAAGGATGAGCTAGAACTGGCACAGGATATGGCCTCTCTGCTCCTGGGGATAATGAGGCGGGGTAGGCTCTAAGCTTTTGGCTCCTGTCCCTGTAGATGCCCTTGGGTAGTCAGGCAGTTAGAGTTCGTAACGAAATAACTTAGGTATATTCACATATTTTATTTTGGCTTAATTGTATAATTCCATTCGTCATGAAATTTCTCAATTGTTAGGTTTATTTCTTTTAATTCATTGTCAGAT
>Ga0114951_10002462_pt1 | contig 20935 bp, 21 predicted proteins | sample AM7aDNAmetaG_FD_88677 | JGI IMG/M metagenome (GOLD analysis project Ga0114951, IMG submission 88677) | Freshwater microbial communities from Finland to study Microbial Dark Matter (Phase II) - AM7a DNA metaG | ecosystem: Environmental > Aquatic > Freshwater > Lake | place: Finland: Lake Alinen... | reverse complement strand
TGACTTTGTTGAACATGGTTTGTAGCTCCTTTTTTGAAGTTTGTCCGCTGGATGCGGTACATGCTTGCCCGGAGGGTGTGCCGGCGCTGCCCACTCCCAAGGCGAGTGGAAGAGATTTGTGGAAGGGGACACGAGCTTGCCTCGGGGGAGGAGTCCACATCTGAAAGACCGAGAATCTCTGGAGGGAGAGCGTGCGTCCGCAGGGCGTGGGTGCTTTGAGCGCGGCACGCTGAACGCAAACAGAAAGGCAAACTGAATTGGAGCTGCGTATTCAAACTCCTCAGATTCAGCCGTCGGGATTGCAGAGGTTTTGCTGCAGCGGGAAGGGGCCGGACCAGAGGAGACACTGGCGGCGGGCAGAGCTGGATGACGGGCGAGTACGATACCCGCATTGAACCTAGCGCTGCGCCCATGATCTCGCCTTCGCCATCGTGCGCTTGATGTAGGCAGCCTTCCTGGAGGGTTTGGGGTCGCGGGAGAGGTACTGGCTGTCGAGGGTTGTGGCAATCGCATCATCCGGCACCCGTAGCGACAATGCGGCGACGCAAAAGGCGAGGTCGGCGGCGGCGGGGCGGTCGAGGAACTTGGGCGCGTTGCGGAAACGCTCAAGGGAGAGCCAGGAGTGAGACGGCCTTCCCGCTGTGGCAGCGGAGTTGGCGATGTATTGAGCTGCTCGCGCTTCACGCTCCCGTTCCTGGAGCTGGTAGAGCTTCGTCATTTCCAGTCGCACGTAGGCGGCCTGCCGGAATCGCACTCCGGTCGCGCTTCGCAGCAAAACATAGGGATAGAGGCCGTTGCCCCTACGGTATTTGGGTTTGCAGTTGGTGAAACCGGGAAGACGGCCAAAGCGCCGCCAGTCCGCCGCGCTGGGGTCCGCACCGTATCGCTTGGCAAGGTTCTGTGCAATGAACGTGGACATAGGCGCCAGGTACACATCGTCGTGCTTCAGCCAGGCTTGGAAGTTGCCGAGGCTGGTCTCGATCACGGCGCACGGCTCAAGGCCGTCGCCGGTCAGCCGGGAAACAGAATCCGAATTCAGGTCGTCGAGGACGCTGAAGCGGTGCTCTCCTGCTGGCCGAATGTAGATGTGTGCCCCGCGCGCATTGTGGGCCTTGAAGAGCGAGAGCCGAGAGATGACGCCCTCCGCGGACAGATTGGATAGACCGGGAAGCATTCCCCGGTCGCTCAAGACACCGATGTCGTAGGCCGGCGCGTCAAGCGCGGCAAGCATTCTTTGGACTGCAACGAGCGTTCTGTCCATGCTCCGATTCCCCCAATCAAAACGATGATTTGCCAAACCCTACCGGGATGGTGTTACGATACGTCTACTGCAATGTACATTGCATTGCGACTCGAAGGCAAGCCCGGATTGATGGTGGATGTGAGGAGCCGATGAACCCACACTCGCAACAGGACTCGCACTCGGATGAAAAGCAGGAACGGCTCAAAGAGAAGCTACGCGATGAGCTGGGGCCAGTGATTGTCGGCTTGCTCGACAGGTCGAGCGGCCTTGAGGACATCCTCGTTAACGAGGATTCCCGCATCTGGGTAAAGCGGACCGGGTCGCCCTTCGAGCAGGTTGGCGAGCTTTCCAGCCGTCAGGCGCGAGGGGCAATGATGACGATTGCCTCGATGCAAAAGACGACGGTGACGGAGATGCGGCCCGTCCTGGAGACGCAGCTCCCTATCTGGAAGTACCGCTTTGCCGGTTTGATCGAGCCGGTCGTTCCATCACCGTCGTTTGCAATCCGCGTCAAGTCGGACAAGAAGCGAAGTCTCAAAGACCTTCAGCGGCAAGGCATCCTGACGACCAAGGATGACCCGCGAAACCGCCGCTCACAGCAGGAAGACTTTATTGCATCGGTCAAGGATCTCGATCACCTTGAGGTCATTCAACAGGCGATCGTTGCCCACAAGAACATCCTTATCGTCGGCGGGACGGGCGCGGGCAAAACCACGATTGCCAACGCCATTCTCGAAGAGATCGGCGCGCTGACGCCGGGTGACCGCGTGCTGGTGATCGAAGATACGCAGGAACTTCTACTCGACTCGGCAAACAGCCTGAGCATGTTGGCGACAACTGAGTTCGACCAGTTGAAGTGCCTGAAGGTGGCGTTGCGACTGAAGCCGGACAGGATTGTGGTCGGAGAGGTCAGAGACGGCGCCGCGGCTCTGCCGTTGCTCAAGAGTTGGAATACCGGGCATCCGGGCGGTGTCTCGACGCTCCACGCAAATAGCGCAACGGAGGCGCTTGACCGGCTTGAGGCTTTGGTTCGGGAGGCAACGGACGCCCCGCAGCAGCGCATGATCGGAAGCGCCGTCGATCTCGTGATTTCGGTAGTCAACGATCCCGTTGCGGGCCGGAAGGTTCAAGAGGTGGCTGTTGTCACCGGGTATGAAGGTGGGCGCTATCTCATGACGCAGGTTTGATTGTCGTGGCTCTGCGCGGTGTTGGCAGAGCTTGGTTTCAACCGTGGAAGGTGCAAGAGAAAGTTGCCTTTCGCTTAACCGTGCCGGAGGGCACTCGGAGGGATCGATGAATCAAATGCGTAGTTTTCTTCTGGCGCGGCAGCGGACGGCTCAGATGGTCCTCATGCTTGGCTGCGCTTTAGCGGCGGGTTCGTGCTGTGCATTTGCAGCCGAAACCGGAACCAACCTGCCATGGGAAGGACCGTTGACGACACTGGTTACATCGTTGACCGGGCCGGTCGCCTATGCCATTTCCGTTGTCGCGATCGTAGCGCTCGGAGCGACGCTGGCCTTTGCCGGGGGCGAGATGGGCGAGACGATGAAGCGGCTGCTGCACGTCGGCATTGCCGTATGCTGCGTCGTCTTCGCCGCACAGGTGATGTCGTCGTTCATTGGGCAGGCTGCGGAGATCTCATTCTCACAGCCGGTCCACACAATCACACAGTCTGCTCTCGTGCTCGTCGCGAGAGGGTGACAACATCGAATCCCTGAAACGGGGATGGGAGCAAGCTCGACCATCCCCGTCTATTCGAGCCTTTGTTCTTGGAGAGACAGATGAACGAACCGGAACAAACCATCATGCGGACTTCGTTGAGCAGGCCGCAGCAACTCCTGGGCGGTGACCGGGAGATGGTCATTATGGCCGGGCTTGGTGCGGCCATGATGGCCGTGAGCGTCATGACCTTCGTCTCGTTTGTCCTGGCGATTGTTGGCTTCTGGACGATTGTCATTGTCCTGGCGAGGATCGGCAAGGCCGATCCGATGATGCGGAAGGTCTACAGCCGTCACCTGCAATACAAGGATTTCTACTCCGCCAAAAGCGGGGTCACCGGCTTTGGCAAGACGCCGAAGCGAGGATGGAGGTAGAGAGTGTTTGGAGAGACGCGGAAACAGCCGACTGGATTGGCGGACTTGCTCCTGTGGTTTGGGCTGGTTGATGACGGAATTGTGTTGCAGCGGGACGGATCGCTGCTTGCGGCGTGGCAGTACCGGGGGCCTGATCTCCAGTCCGCCACTCATGCGGAGATGGCTGCGATAGCGCGGCGGATGAACCGGATTCTACGGCTTGGAAGCGGATGGATGATTCAGGTCGATTCATTCCGCTCGTTCTCAAGTGGGTATTCCCCGGAAGGCACGTTTCCGGATGCTGTCACCGCGCTGATTGATCGGGAGCGGCGGGAGCAGTTCGCCCTTGAGGGCAGTCATTTTGAGAACGAATACTTTCTGGCTCTGACGTATATGCCGCCGCTGGTCGCATCGGAGAAGCTCACAGGCTTCATGATGTCGGGTTCGGACTCGACTCATAGTGAAGGGGCCAATGCGGGCGCAGAGGCGTTGCGGTTCTTCAAAGCGAAGATTCGTCAATTCGAGGATGTCTTCGCGGCACAGTTTCCCGTGTCGCGACTGAAGGCTGCCGTTACGAAACTGGGCGATGGATACGAGCGCGTGGACGATGAGTTGCTCGCCTACCTCCGCCGCTGCCTGACCGGCGTGAAAGGCCCGGTCATGCAGCCGGAGATTCCGGTTTTCTTAAACGATCTGCTCTCAATGGAGGATCTTCGCGGCGGGACCGAACCAATGATGGGAGACCGCCACCTTCGCACGTTGTCTGTCGATGCCTTCCCACGCTCGACGTATCCCGGCGCTCTTTCGGTGCTGGACACCGTGCCTTGCGAGTATCGCTGGAACACGCGCGCGATCTTGATGGACCCGTCTGAGGCACAGGGAATCATCGCTAAAATCGGGCAGAAGTGGAAGTTTCAGCAGCGCGGATTGAAGGACCAAGTCTTCAAGTCAAGCGGTGGCGGTCAATTGAATCAGTTCGCCATGACGATGGTCTCTGACACAGATGGCGCGCTGGCCGAGGCAACTTCTGGAGACGTGCATTTCTGCTACCTGTCCTCTTCCATCGTCCTCGAACACAAGGACCGGAAGTTCCTGGAGAACATCATCGGCGAGTTCCGCAAGGTGCTCATCAATCGCGGATTCGGTGTGCGGGTTGAAGACATCAATGCCGTCGATGCCTTCTTCGGCACGCTGCCGGGAAACGGCGTGGCGCAGGTGCGCCGCGTCATCGCTCATACACGCAACTATGTAGACTTGATGCCGATTTCCGCGGTGTGGGCGGGCGAGAAGAAGAATCCCTCTTCGCTGATGCCTCCAGATTCGCCCCCGTTGCTCTACGCGGCGACGCAAGGCGGGGTGCCGTATCGTCTGAATCTGCACGACTATGACGTTGGCCATACACTTCTTATCGGTCCGACAGGCGCGGGCAAGTCCGTAAGCCTGGCACTCTTCGTTGCGCAGTGGTTCCGTTATCCGAATGCCCAGGTTTTCGCCTTCGACAAAGGGCATTCCCTGTATGGCCTGTGCAAGGCCGCTGGCGGGCGGTTCTATGACATCGGCGAAGGCGGTCTGTCCTTCCAGCCGCTTCGGGACATTGACGACGAAGCGGAGTTCGGGTGGGGGCAGGAATGGGTAGAGACCGTACTGCGAATGCAGAAGGTCGAGATTGGGCCGGGGGAACGGAACACCATTCATCGCGCCCTGCAGCAGCTCGCCAGCGCCCCGCGCGAACGGCGGACGCTCACGGAGCTTGAGGCCAACCTTCAGGATGAAGAGCTCAAGGCCGGCTTGCAGCCTTACGTCATTGATGGAGCATTGGGCGGATTGCTCGACTCGCGCAACGACGGCCTGACGACGGCGCGATTCGTTGTATGTGAGATGGAAACGCTGCTAAGCGGTTCCTATGGCGAAGCAACGGTCATGGCCGTTCTGCTGTATCTGTTCCGGCGCATGGAGCGGGCGCTCGATGGCAGCCCAACGCTCGTTCCCATTGATGAAGCCTGGCTCTTCCTGAAGCATCCGGCCTGGCGCGACAAGATTCAGGACTGGCTCAAAACGCTGCGGAAGAAGAACGCAGTCGTTCTGCTTGCAACGCAGAGCATGGCGGACGTGAAGGAGTCGCCGATTGCATCGGCGATTCTGCAAAGCACTGCGACGAAGATTTACCTGCCCAACTCGGAAGCCGGAAACGAAGGAATGCGCCAGTTCTACGAATACGCCGGTTTGAATAGCCGGGAGATTGAACTGCTACAGAGTGCGACACCGAAGCGCGATTACTACGTCGTCCAGCGGCTTGGACGGCGCATGATCTCGTTTCGGCTTGGGCCGGTGGCGCTCACCTTCCTCGGCGTCTCCGGACAAAAGGATCGGGCACGAATCGACGCCCTGGCCGCAGAATTCGGCGAGGGCTGGATTTCTGAGTGGATGAAGGAAAGGAAAGTTGAGAAAGGGTGGATCGACTACTACGAAGGAGGAGTGAATCATGCAACCCAAATGGCTCGCTAAGAGCGCAACCGCAATCGCCCTGGTCGCCGTGATGGCGACTGAAACCGTCAATCCGGTCCCGGCTTACGCAGGAGTGCCGGGCATATTCGCAACCGAATACACGCAGATCCTCAATTACTTGCAATTGATTGGTTCCCTCGAAAAGCAGGTGATGATGGTTGAAAACCAGCTTACCCAAATCGCAGACATGGCGAAGCACGGGGTCACCATCACCAATCAGCTATTCGGGACCGTCACGTCCGATATTTCCAATCTGAATCAGATTGTGAAGACGGGCCAATCGCTCTCCTACACGATGGGCAATCTGGATGGAACCTTCCGTCTGCGGTTCCCCGGATACTCTTCCTCAACCAACTACGGGCAGTCGTATCAGACCTGGAGTCAAACCAGTCTCGATAGCACGCTGGGCGCCTTGAACGCCGCCGGGCTACAAAACTCGCAATTCAACAGTGACGAAGCATTGCTGCAAACGCTGCAAGGGCAGAGCGAATCGGCGGTGGGCAGAATGCAGGCTATCGAAGTCGGGAACCAGATTGCGGAGAACCAGGCTGAGCAATTGATGAAACTGCGGCAACTGATGATGGCGGATATGCAAAGCAAAGCGTCTTATCAAGGAGCGCTGGTACAGGCGGAAGCAACAAGGCAGGCAAATTCTGACTTGTTCTTCGGCCAGACTCAGGTAACGAGCGACGGCGTTTCATTCTAGGAGAATGCGATGAAGATGTTCTGCGCTTTTGTGGTGAGTGCCGGCCTGATGATCTTGGCAGGATGCAGGCACATTGAGCCGAGCCCGATCGTGACGGCTTTTCACAATGCCGGGGGTGGCGATGTCGGCCATGCCACTTCCGGCAACATTTCGGCATTTCTTGCCAAACACGAGGATCTTCGCAAGCAACTTACTCCACTCTGCAAGCAAAGACAGGCAAGTCCTCCGGCAGACTGGGCAACCACGGACGAGGGGAAAGTGTGCGCGGGCAATGCAAGCGCCAACTTCTTTGGAAAACCGACACTGAAGTCAGACGGTGTGGCCTTTTGAGGTAGCAAATGACTCAAAGACGAAAACTGCTCTTGGTGGTGGCCTTGGCAATTGCCTCGGCCTCCACAGCCCATGCTCAGGCTCCTGTCGATGTCGGCGGAACATTCCAGCAAATCGAGCAGGCTGCGAATGCGTGGATTCCCGCAATTATGCAGGAAGCCTCATTCCTGTTCTATGTTCTTGCCCTACTGGACTTTGCCTGGGGAGCGCCGCAACTTCTCAGGGAACACGACTTCAATGGCCTGTTCCTCAGCTTGATTAAGAAACTGCTGGTCGTATCTTTCTTCTACGCTGTCCTCATCAACGGTCAGGTCTGGATACCGGCCATCGTCAATAGCTTCGCCCAGCTCGGCGCAACCGCGGCGGGCGTTTCCGTGGCGCAGAATCCATCGGACATCATGAGCCAGGGGCTTCAGATTGTCTCGGATCTTTTCACCAAAGTCTCATCTACAAGCCTCCTGACGGAGCCAGGCGGGGCCATCACGACGATTCTCGCTGCCTGCATAGTGCTTGCCTCCTACATCATCATCACGCTTCACTACGTGGTCACGAAGCTCGAAGCGATCATCGTGATGTCGGCGGGCTACATCTTCCTTGGCTTCGGTGGGAGCCGGTGGACTTCGCCTTATTTTGAAAGGTACATTTCTTTAGCGGTCAGTACCGGCGTTCGCCTGATGCTGATTTACCTCATGCTGGGCGTTTTCAAGACGATCTCCAACAATTGGATCGCAACAATGAACGGCTATACCGCCGATCAGCCCATCACTCAAATCTTCCCAACCTTGATGTCGATGCTGCTGTTCGCCTTCGCGTCCTGGATGATTCCGAAGATGGCGGCGTCGATTGCCTCCGGGACGCTCGGAACCGGAGCCGCGGACCTGGTAGGCATGGGCGCGGAGATTGGCAAAGCGGCTGCGCTCGGCGCGGCCACCGTTGCCGTGGTCGCGGCAACCGGAGGAGCCGGGGCAGTGGCCGGCGGCGCATTGGCGGCAACTGAAACGGCCGGTGCGATGGGAGGCGCGGAGGCCGCCTCGGGCGCTGCCTCCGCTGTTGGTGGTGTGGGTGAAGCGGCAGTGGAAACCGCCAGCGCGCCAGCGCCGCCGGTTCCGGCAGCGGAAGCGGCTGGTTCTCCCAGTTCTCCTCCGCCTCCACCGCCCCCAGCGGGCGCGCCATCTGAGACTCCTTCTGCGCCTCCAGCGCCACCGTCGCCTGCCAATAATCTTCAGTCCTTGGCGCGGCACGCAAGCAACGTCAACGTCCCGCACGATGGCAGCGGTCACGCGCCATCTGCACAACTGCGAATCGAGAGAGAGGAATAACAGTGCCAGAAACAGCTATACCCCAAACACCCTATGTTCGAGCCCGTCAGGAGTGGGATGAAAGGTTCGGCGACCAGATCAAGAGCAAGAACAACTGGCGTCTTGCCGCATTCATCGCCATGGGAACGACATTCGTCTGCGTAACAGGCATGGTCGCCATTGGCTATCGCTCGAATACCGTGCCCTATGTCGTCGCGCTTGACGACGTGGGGCGGGCAGTTCCCGTCATCCCAGCTAAACAGGTTGCGGTCAAGGATGTGCGTTTGCAGGAAGCGGTGGTTGCCCGCTGGATCACTGACTTGCGGACGGTCGTCACGGACGCCGTGGCCGAACGGCGCCTGGTCGATGAGGTCTATGCGCAGACGGGGAAAAACTCACCGGCGTCGGCCACCATCACAGAGTTCTACTCGAAGAGCTCGCCCTTCGACCTGCTGACGAAAGAGACCGTTGATGCCTCGGTCGAATCCATAGTCCAACAGTCTTCCAAAACCTACGAGGTGGCCTGGACGGAAGTGACCCGCGACCTGAGCGGTGGACTCGTCGCTACACATCGGTATCGGGCCTTCGTCTCGGTAGTCACGCAAGAGGTCACGGATGCAAAGCAGGCATTGGTCAACCCCCTCGGCCTCTACGTCACGAATCTGACCTGGGGCGAAGTTGTTACGACAGGCGGCGACGCTCAAACCGGAAATGCCCAAACAGTGAATGGAGGCAACAACAAATGAAATGGCTCACGGCATTGACAATGGCAACCCAAATAGCGAGTGCGGCTGTGGGCGTGACGGCCAACGCCCAAGCCTCTCCGGCACTCACACCACAGCAAAAGCAAGAGCTTTCTACCTACAACTTCAAAGGCGCGGAGACGGCTCTGGAGGCACAGGCGAATCAGCCAACACAGAAGCAAGGCGCGCTCACCCCGATTCCTCCGTTGAAGGTTCCGCCGATCACAAGCCGCGGCTCCTTGGCTCAGCCATCACCTGCAGGCGCTTCGGCGGATAAGGGTTCGGAGGTTCCACTGAACTGGAAGTCTCCCCACGCGGAATTGAATGCCGCGGCGCTTAGCGCGGCGGACGTTTCTCGTCAATGGGAGACCGGAGTCGCAACTCCAACACCCGGAGCTGACGGTCGGGTGGTCTACATCTTCGGCCAGGGAATGCCCGTCATGGTCTGCGCTCCGCTGCGCGTTTGTGCTATCGAATTGCAGGTAGGTGAGCACCTCGAAAGCCAACCGCAAATCGGAGATTCGCGCCGCTGGGAGATCACGCCCGTTCTCTCGGGCTCGGGCCTCGATGAAACCCCGCTGCTAATCGTGAAGCCGATTGAAGCGGGGCTTGAAACCGACTTGATCGTTTCCACAGACCGGCGAACCTACGTTTTCCGGCTGATCTCCGATCCCACACGCTTCGTCTCCCGGCTGGCCTTCCAGTATCCAGGCGAGGACGCCCAAAAGTGGGCGTCATTTCAGGCCCGGCAGGACGCGGCAAAGCATGATGCCGAGGCCATTGCGGAGCAGGCGCGGGAGAAAGACAAGCTGGCTGGCGTGCTGCCGATGGCTGAGAACGCCCTCGACAACCTCTACTTCGACTACAAGCTCAACGGAGACGCGGCCTACCGTCCACAGCAAGTATTTGACGATGGGCAGCACACCTATCTGATTTACCCGGACGACCGCCGGTTCCGCGAGCTGCCGACGCTTCTGATTCAGGTCAACGGCAAGTCGGAGCTGGTCAACTTCCGCGTCGATGGCTCGCGTTACATCGTGGATCGGCTGTTCGATAAGGCCATTCTGGTGGTCGGCGTCGGCAAGAAGCAGACCCGTGTGACCATCACGCGGGCGACACCTTACTCCGGCAGCACCGGGAAGAGGAGCTGAGTATGGCGATAACAGGAGAGAATCCCAAGCCACTCGATCTTGAGAGCGCGGCAGCCGAGCAAAGTCAAGACGAGATCCGAAGCGCCGCACAGACCGATAAGGTCGTCCGCGGCGTCAATGGCAGCCTCACCCCAAAGGCCCGCAAGCTCCGTCCGCTGGCCGGAGTCATCCTCATTGCCCTGGTCGTTCTAGCGGCGGCCTATATGCGGCATGGACTCGCAAGCCGCAACAATAAGACGAGAAAGCAGACGGAGACAGCGCAAGTTGGTTCGGGGCCAGCCACTACGGTTGAAAGGGGGATGTTGTCGGACCAGGCACGGAACGGACTGGACATTGGCCAGACGCACGTTCCGGATTCTGGACAACGCTCCTCCATTGCAACCGGCTACTCTCCGAATGGCCGATCATCTCTGTCGTCTGGTGCAGGGGCCGGAAGCCAGGCCAACTCGATCCCACCGCTTGAATACCGGCAGACCCCGGCCTCGACCGCCGTCAACGGCTCTCTGTCCTTTGCGGAGCAGCGGCGGCTAGAGGAATACAACCGAGAGCGTGAGGCGATGGAGGCGGCAACTTCGGTCAAGGGGAACCTCCCCAGCGAAGACAAGGAAAAGCCTAATGCGGAGACCGATCCGCTGCAAGCGATTCAAGCCGCCCTCATCAATGCCCGTTCCGCGCTGGGATCCAATCCGGCGCAAGGCGGCCTTCCCCAACCCGTCAGCTCACCGCTTGCCGGGGCGGGACCACAGGAGCAGCGCACGGAATATGAGCGCCAGAACGATCAGCAGCAAAAGGCCGGCTTCGGTCAGCAGCACGGCAAGCAGGAATTGGACTATCTGAACAGCGCGCGGAAACCTGCCTTAGGCAAGTTTGAAGTCAAGGCTGGATGGCTCATTCCGGCCGTGCTGGAACAGCAACTCAACTCCGATTTGCCGGGGCTGATCAGGGCTCTCGTCCGAGAAAATGTGTATGATTCTGCTAGTGGCAGGTACATTCTAGTACCGGCTGGAAGTACACTGGTAGGGATTTACAATTCCCACGTCGGGTATGGGCAGAGTGCGTTGCAGGCGGTTTGGCAGCGCGTCATTTTTCCTGACGGAAGCAGCCTCTCGCTCGGCGGTTTTGAAGGGGACGACAATACTGGTGCGGCGGGCTTCCGAGACCAGGTGGACAATCACTGGGGCCGAATCTTTTCCGGCGCTCTGCTTACGTCGCTTTTCTCCGCCGGAATTGAGCTGAGCCAGGGGACGAATTCCTCGGTGCTGCAATCGCCGAGCGTAGGGCAACAAGTAGGACAAGCGGTTGGCCAGCAAGTCGGCCAACTGGGAGTTGAGGTGACTCGCAGGAACCTTAACATCCAGCCAACAATTGTGGTGAGACCGGGCTACAGATTTTTTGTAAGGGTTGAGAAGGACATTTTATTCAACGGTCCATACTCGCCGATGAGAGCAGAGAGCGAGTCTCGACAGAGACTCGGAAACAACTTTGGAAGGGCATCCAGTGGCAGTCAAGAAGGCAGCGAAGACGGCAGCGCGGAAAGTGAACCGCGAGGGGCAGCGGTGGACGGACGACCGTCCGGGAATGACGCTACGCCTCCCCATTGATCTGCGTGAAGCAGTTACAGAAGAGTCTCGCGTAAAGGGCGATCTGGCCAGGATCGTCCTTTTTGCTTTGAGCCACGTTGAACGCGAAAAGGTAGACATCATGCAGACCCGCAAGGCCGGCATGGAACTCACCAACCCTCAGCTCCTCCATGTCGGGGCCGAAGCCCGGCTCAAGCTTAAGGATTGGGCCGAAGCCGAGGGCGTTAGTGTCAACGCCATTGTGGTCAGCGTCCTTGATGAGTTCTTCAAGCGACTGAAGAAGAGCAAGGCGCTCCGGGAAGAACTGCGGTTGGAAATTCGTGCTCACCGTGGATTCTTGCCGAGCTAGGATTGATAGCGACCTAACGTACCACAGTAGGTTTGAACGATATGCCAAGGTTTCTCAAACAGACATCACCGACGCGTTAAAGAAGCTCGAAACATGCTAAACCGGTGCCGCCTGCTTGGGGTACGTTGCGTTCTTGGAACTGTCCCACGCGCTCGCCCAAGGTGAGCCTCTAGCGAAAAGAATCGGAGTTGAATATGACGAAGCCCATCGTGAAGAAGGGAACCATACAGACGATCCATGAGTTAGATCCGAATACGAAAAAGCGAACAGTAAAGCGTTTGCGTGACATTTTCACAGACGCGGTTGGCCCAAATGCATCTGTCCCAGACGAAAATGTTTTGAATAATGCTATTGTTGATGCGCTCGCGCAAACCCAGAATGAAGACATTGATGGCCTCAATTTAAGGCCACTTGAGGAAGAGCAACAAGAAACAGGTAGTGTTGTTCTTGGCGAGTCTAGAGGATAAACCATGACAATTTTCGTCGACATTAAGAAAATGAGTACACGCGGACTCAAAGCCATGCAACTTGCCATCCGTGACCTCTTGATAAAAGAGGATAATCAGTCTGCCAGCGAAGCAAAGGTATATGGTTTGCGAGAATTCTCCGACTGGAAGACTCAAGCGGACGAGATGGAAGCAGAACTTGATGCACGGGGTGAGGTTTTTACCAAAATTTCCTGGTGATGGATTTGTATCTGACCTATACCAACAATCGAATAGCTACTCTTTCTATACACCCATCTGATGGGGATTTAAGATGCGTTTACCCTGGCTGTCTGCTGAACCTTCACATTGCTGCTCATAGGGCGCGGCTTCTCGCAGGATGTTCAAGCCCGTCGGGTGGGCCAAACCAAGTCTGGCGCGAAGCGGCAGCACATCAATGGGTGGGAAGACGGGCGAGAAAGGAACGGGGCCTGGCTGGCAGACCCCGTTTGAAAGGCATGGATGTTAAGTCTTACGCGGCTTTGGCCTTTTTGGCTGCTGTGGGTTTTGCTTGCTTCGGCTGGGCCTTCGCGGCCGTCTTCTTGACGGCTTGCGCCTTCTCTTTCGCGGCAAACTCCGCTTTGACCTTTTGGGTGATCGCGTCGGTGTCCACCTTGTAGTGCTGAGCGGCATCTTTGAGCGCCTTGCCAGTCTCCGATTGCGTCCGGGCTGTGTGGAGAATCACGGTCTCGACTAGAAGTCTCCCGAGTTCGCCTTCCTCGGCCTTGTGAATATAGGCGCCCATCAGCTTTCCGATGCTGTCGGCGGTTTGCGCCTTCTTGATGCCGCGATTCCGGGCGAGAACCTCGATGCGCCGCTCCTCCAACTGGGGAAGCAAACGCTCGACAATGAAAACGAGGTCGCGCTTGGTGAGGCGTACCGGCACTGCGGCAACAATGGCGGAAAGAACGCGCAAGCCTACGGCGTTGGCAATCGCCTCCTCGCGGCGCTGCTTGTCCTGCTCGGCTTTGATGCGCTGGTCTCCGGCTGGCCGCTGCTTCTTCGGGCGGTGTACGGGGCATTCGGGGTCAGCGCAGATTTTGCGAATCTCGCCTTTCTCGGTGCCTTCGGTGACGATGGCCTCGGTCATGGATTTGCAGGTCTGGTACTCCGGCCAATCCCTGTGCTTCTTCGCGTTGGGGTCCTGCGGCTTGATTTCGATGTACTTGTTGCGGGGCAGGGCCGCGCTGCCTCCATCGGTGGGGGTTGTGGCCGGTCCAAAGGCCGATGAGATTTGTACCAGCTTCGGCTTTGCCGCGATGGTTTGCGCTACGAATCCGTCCATCTTGGATTGGTAGCAAGCCGGGTCGGTGCAAGCGTCCTCGGCAATATCGGCGAAGAGCAGCGCGTTTCCTCCAGTGCGCTTGGGGCAATCGACACAAGCTCCGGCGGCGGGGTTGACGTTGGGGTCGGTCTTTGAGAACGGCGCGTCTTTCAGAATGAGCAAAATGTTCTGCTCAATCCACTGGTGAAGATGGCGCACAGGGAGCAGGATGCGCTTGGCTTTGCCCTGGCCGCCGTTCCAATCCTCGCGGAAGCAAGCGGAGAGTGCTTGCTCCTGCTCGGCTGGCTGTAGCTTTGCGAGTAGCAGGGCGTGGCCTACGCCAATGACGTCCTTGGCGAAAGCCTCGGCGACTGCGGCGGTGAGTTCGGTCAACTTGACGCGCTGAGCTTATGTGTTGGTTTAGTTTATGTGGCCTTCCATTCCTCTGCGCTGTTTTTGGGAGCATTTCGAAGAACGGAAGACCACATAAGCCGACTCATTTCACAGCGACCGCAGGAAGTGCATCAGAGGTTCAGGGACGGCTACAGTTGGCATTGGAAGATTGGTAGGCGTGCATTTTGTGAGTGCTCGGGTTTTTGCCTCCATATCCAGTTCGGCGTAGATGAGCGTAGTGTCCACGGAGACATGTCCGAGCCACGCACGGATGGTGTTGATGTCCACGCCGGCCCGAAGCAGATGTGTCGCGGTGGAGTGCCGCAGCGAATGCGGCCCTACTCGTTTCTTGCGAAGCGAGGGTTCTTTTTCAGAAGCCGCAGTGACGCAGGTCTTGATGACTGCATGAAGGCCGAACCGGGTCATCGGCTGCCCTCTTCGATTGAGGAACACCCGTTCATCCGGCTGGCGGTTGTGGACCAAGGCTTTCAGCATTTCTGCGGTCTTAGGCCAGAGTGGACATCGGCGCCGCTTGCTGCCTTTGCCAAGGAACTCCACGCTGTCGGTATGACGCGGAGAAGCAGTCAACGTCAAGTCGGCGATTCTCAAGTTTACAGCTTCGCTTGCCCGCGCACCGGTGTTGTAGAGGAACAAGAGCAGCGCATAGTTGCGAGCGCCACCGGAGGTGCTTCTGTCAGGTACCCGCAGCAACGCCTCGACTTCGTTCTTTTCAAGATAAGACACCAGGGCTCGCACATGCCGCTTGAACGGCACATTTCGAATAGCCCCGCACCATGCCACATGTTCTGGACTATTTTGTGCGATGAAGTGAGCCAGAGAGTGGATTGCTGCGAGCCGCAGATTACGGGTTCTCAGGCCCACTTTGCGTTCCTGCTCCAGGTGCAGCAAGAACGCTTGAACCGCTCGGGCAGAGAGGTCATGCACCTCCAGTAGGTCAACTGACTTGCGCTGCTGTTTGGCAACGAACGGTAGCAGCATCGCCAGAGCGTCGCGATAGCTGAGTTGTGTGTTCAGTGACAGATTGCGCTCGCCGACGAGATGATCGAGCAGGAACCTGCGCACCCACGGGCCAAGCGTCTCATTCTTGCGCATCAATCACCTCCGCCGCATAGCTTGCGAACCGCGTGGATGCTTCCGCTAGCAGTTCTGGCGTCATGGTCAGATACCACTGAGTGGAAGCGAGATTGATGTGACCGAGGTGCGTCGCCAGTCCCGGCAACAACTGTTGCACATCCTGCCCGTTGCGATACCAAGCCAGCACGCGATGCACAGCGAAGGTGTGCCGCAGATCATGTAGCCGCGGCTGGTAGCGGGCGTTGAGCCGGTGTACAGCGACATGCTGGCGCAGCCGAAGGAAAGCATCCTCTACCACGAAGCGCGCGACAGCTTCACCATTTTTGTAAGTGAAGAACGGTGCATCGGCATGGCGAGAGTGACCTCCGCGGACACGGCTCGCATCATAATTCTGCATTGCCGTCGCAAGTTGCGAGCTGAGCCCGATGCGGCGGCTTTTGTAGAACTTGCTCTCGCGGATCAGCAGGGTATTCTCTATGAAGTCCACATCGGAACAACACAGAGCTATGGGCTCGCTCACTCGCAGCCCGGCTCCATAGATCAACAGCAGAAGTGTGCGCAGCGTGACTGGCTCTAGCTTGAGCCACTTTTTCTGATAGGTAGTTGTGCCCTCCAGAAGAGCGCGCAGCTCTTCCTGAGAGTAGATGTAAGGAACGAACCGAGGCGGATAGGCCGGCCGGACAGTTGGGACAGGAGAACGGTCGGTCCATTCTCTCTGGATGCAGAACACCCAGAAGCCGGACAGCGCATCGTGCTTGCGATGCCAAAAGCAAGTCACTTTTCCCCGGCTCCCCAGGTAACCGAGAACCTGGTCGGCTGTGATCTTCGAGACAACAGTCCGTCTGCCAACCCTTTTTGTAAAGGCTCGCAGGATGACGTCCTCGGTCTCGAACCGTTGTCCCAGCGCCTGTTTGTATTTCACGTACTCACGCGTCGCGTCGCCGATGTTCATAGCAGCCCTCCCAGATCCAGGTTGGCTACTTCGCGCAGCATAGGCATATCAACTTTGGCATAGATACGCGTCGCATTCACGCTGCTGTGCCCAAGATGATTGCCGACTTCGGTCAACGTCAGTCCTTGGGCCAGCAGATGAGTGGCGCAGGCGTGACGCAAGCTGTGCGGGCCATTGTGAGCCGCTTTGATGCCAAGCTTCTTCATTCGCCATGCAACTATCCCATACATCCCGCCGTGTCCGAACGGGCGATGCGGAAACGCCAGCCACAGGAACAGTTCACGGTGTGGACTCTGGGGCCGCACGTCATCAAGGTAACGTTGGATTGCTTGTGCCACTTCTCCCGTGAGGGGGCATATTCGCGCCCGCTTCTGTTTCGTGCGTGGAATTGTCAGTGTGCCCGCTGCGAAGTCGATGTCGTCGATTTTTATCCGCCGAACCTCTCCGACGCGTAGCCCGTATATCGCCAGCAACATCAGGATCGGGCGATCGCGGATGTCTGCATTCTTTGACGATCCTTCCGTGCTCGCCAACAGCCGCTGCACATCAGGCCACGCGGGCCCCAGTGGAATATCCTCATGTCTATACACACGCGGGCCATGGATTTGCCCGCTCAACCCCCGTTTTGTCCAACCGCGTCGTTCGCCATACTTAAAAAAGCTGCGAACGTAGTGCGCTGCCGATCTGATGCCGTTTCTCGTCCAGCCTTTCTTGCCAAGCGACTCCAGGAACTGCTCAACATCCACAAGACGCAACTGCTTCAGCTTGCATTCGCCAAGATGACGGAAAAACAGATTCGCATACCATCTGGCTGTGTCGATGGTTGCTGGTGAGAACCCCCTCTCCTTGTCCATTGCCGCGCAGTATTCATCGATCTTTTGTGCGTGTGGGACCGGCTTGGGCGCCTCTTCCAGCAACCTGCCCTCGTGCTTCAACCACGCACAGACAGCATGGCGAAAATCTCCCTCCGCTGTATTGGCGCCATTCTCGCCGGCATGAGGATAGGCTCGGCCTGCCCATTCCTTTGCTGCCCGCTCGACCTCGGAGCGTTTCACAGGTCGGTCTGTTTCTAAATCCAAAAGCTGCACGGCCCGGTACATGAGTGCCGCCGCATTTCTCATCATGCTCGGGCTTGCACCGCCTGCCGCCAAATGTTCCAGATACCGCCGCCGCGAGTCTGCCAGCGGGCTATTGATGTGACGTTCGATGGTCCGATTGCAACGATATAAAACTTTGAACATGGAATCCTCCTAGATCGAGGGTCCATGTTCAACCGCCACACGGTCTATTTATGTGAAGTGACTACGCAGTACAAAACGCCACATCTGCGGCTCTTCAATTCTTACTACACATAATTTTCATCAACACATAAGCTGCGCGCCTCCGGTTGACGGAGCTTGCAACCGAAGTCGTCGAAGCCTTTGCCAAAGACGAGATCGGTGTCGGACATGCTCTCTTGCTGGCCAAACTCCAGCCGGAGCAGCAAATCGAAGCCCTCAACGCTTGCTATCAGGAGCAGTACAGCAACGGAAACAGGGCGAAGCACATCCTGCTCCCAGTTCGCCACCTTCAGCAATGGATCGAGCACAACATCTTCCTTGAACTCGTCTCTGCGCCGTTCTCCAAAGACGATGCCGAGCTTGCTCCAGAGGCTGGCGCTTGTCTCCATTGCCCAAAGCGCACCGGACACAACACGCTGCTCTTCGAAGGCATGGCCGCGCAGTCTGACTCGTGCTCGGACCCGAAATGCTACGCTGCGAAGTTGGACGCTCACGTCCGGCAGACCATCGCGGCAAAACCGAAGCTGGTAAAAATCAGCACCGCCTACGGCGTACAAAAGGAGGGAAGCGCCGCGGTTCCGCGCAATCGCTACGTTGAAATCCGGCAGGACAAGCCGACCAAGAAGGAGCAGGCGAATTGGCCGGAGTACAAGACCTGCAAGTTCACAACCGAGGCCATCGTGACCGAGGGCGGTGAAAAGGGGGAAATCCGGCGAGTCTGCGCCAATCTCGAATGCCCGATTCACCATGCCCGCAAGCCGAAGCCTGCCAATGACGGCGCATTCAAGGCCGAACAGGAGAAGCGGCGGCGGGAAGAAGCCATTGCCCAGGTCACCGGGCTGCGGGTTCTTGAAGCCATTGGAAACGCCGTGCCGGTTCGCCTGATGAAGCGCGACCTCGCCTTCATCGCCGAACGGCTCCTTAGCCGCTTGGATGAGCCCCGAATGGGAATCCTCCTCAAGCGGCATAACCTCAAGAAGTCGAAGGGCTCAACCGAAGCTCCAATCCGCGTCCTCGCGGCATTCGTGCGCAAGGCCGACGAGAGCACCCTCGGCCGCCTGCTGGTCGAAGTGGCAGTCCTGCAATTCGCAGGATCGTCCAGCGACTCCAGCAAGGCGCTCCGTGAGGGCGCCGAGTTCTACAAGGTGGATGTCTCGGCAGTCTCCGCCAAGGTCAAACAGGAGTTCGCTGTTAAAGAGAAGGCGAAGTCCACACAACCAGCCCAGAAGGCCAAGCCAGCCAGGAAAGCCGTGGCAGCTTGAGATTCACATCTATACCCTTAAGGAGCCAGCTTCGTGTTGGCTCCTTGTTCTTTGAAGGCAAACCCGTTTACTCGCATCTATCTCTCTATTCGTTCGAAAGCCGCGCTCACTGAGCGCCTTGTTCTGAATGCCTTAATCATGGAATTCAGGAGAGAATTGCCCTTTTGACACTCCGCTCATTCTGAGACGTGGCCCTCCTGCTCCTGCTTTAGGAGTTGCTCAATCGAATGCCGCAAGAAATCAATCTCGTCCCAGCGAATTACCGGCACACTCCAAGGATGTCCGGGACGAACGAACCCGGAGTTGGCTTCCGGCTCCTTTGACCCGTCTGTTACTGAGAGCATAAAGAGGAATCCCATGAAAGCAGCGCGAACAAACGGACCATCTGAGCAATTGACACAATCCGGTTGGAACCAAAAGTCCAGACGTTGACCATCGAAACTTGGAACAATAAGACCAACGTGGTATCGCGTGGCCAACCCGGCACCAGCCTTCTTCAACAGAGCCTAGATCTCTTCGTTGTCGCTGCCCAAATCGACATCTTTCCATGTGTGATGGGTTGCAACAGACATCCGCCACATTACAGATAACAGCCAGAGCCGTAGTGTGTGCTGATCACCGTGATCAATAATAAGCACATGCCCTTCCGCCTCTTTAACATCGGTTGGAAAGATGGCGAGGACACGTTTCCCGTATTCATCCAAGACGGAAATCTTCTCAGAGCAGCATCCGCAAAGGAGCGGCTCATGTGGAATCGCAATCTCGTTTGGGAGAAGATAGTTTGGTAAGACCGGGCGCACATCGAGTAGCGATTCGGTTTGGCAGAGCTGGCAAATCCCGGAAACTGGCTCGTTCCGCTCACTGTCTCGCATTGCATTTAGTAGATTCAGAGGAACTCCAACCCAATTAGAATGAAGCCTCACACCCGACGGAAATTGTACCGATGCAGACGAATTATTAATTGCCGTCAGTTGATGGTCAAAAGTCACCGGAAGGCCAAACACCTCTCCTTTGAACCGGCTATGTTGTGCCAGAGGTCCGTCCATCCCCTCGTACAAGTGATGCGTTCCTTCGTTTGAAGCGAATGACGCGTGCTCATAGGAAAGATCGAACGATAGCTTGATATCCTCAACCACCTCCATAGTTGTTCCTAAACGTACGCGAAGTTGAGAATGCTCTGGAGGAAGAACACCGAGAGGAACTGGAATTAGATTGGGAGAGGTCGCATTCAGCTCAAACTGCATTCGTGTTTTTGTTCCATCTAACGGTACCGAGCAGAATCTTCCAGGTTCTGTCATTTCCAAGAAAGTGACAAACGCAGCAGGCGGGAATGGCGTATGAACGCTGTCATGAAAGAAGCACGGATCCATATCAGATGGGATATCAGTATATTGGTCGCTCCCCTTGAGTCTGATAGCACAGCGCACATTCTCGACAAGCCTAAATAGGTGCACTATCCCGCGGGGGAGAAACCAATCGCTGACGTCTTGCGAATTTATCTCGGAGAGCTTTCTAAGCTCGATACCGTGGTGCTTCGCGCTAGCAATTGCTGCCTTGGTAAAGCCAGTCGCAGATACCGCAATGGTTCTGGCTGCACCGAGCTTTTGTTTCTTCGTTACTAATTGTTCGATCCAAGTATCGTCGGCTTTTCTATTTCGTCTTCGACACTCGATTGTGATCAAAATCTCGGCAGTGCCTGCACGGAACCGAATAGATGCGTCAACTTCACGCATTTGGCTTGTTAGAATATCCCGGATTCGATCCGGCGATTTGACCACAGCGCCTCTGGGAGCAGCTTCTGCTTCAATGGCAGCTACTAGCTCCTCGAACGTTTTCCATTTGGCGTGGTCGTTCACATAAACTCCAGTTCTGATGCACGCGAAGTTTCCATTCGTGGAATTCTTGGATTGTGAGTCGTTGAACTACGGTTTCATTCTAGACGTACGGCGTCAGAGGCGTGCTATTGAACACAAAGATCGGTTGTTTCTTGAATTCTGGATGGATCCAGAAGGGTCGGAACATCAGGGCGATACACGAAAAGCAGCAGACGAACATGGCTCATGGAATCCTCTTCCGAATGTCGGCATCAACAACTTTCAGATATCCGTCTACCGCATTCACCGCCTCCCCCGCTTCGACTTCACTGATGATCGCGATGTCGTAAAAGGAGTCGTTGCGCTTGCGGCGCATCCGGTCGAAGAGGTCAAACGTAGAGGCATGAGCAGGG
>Ga0114951_10002461_pt1 | contig 20936 bp, 16 predicted proteins | sample AM7aDNAmetaG_FD_88677 | JGI IMG/M metagenome (GOLD analysis project Ga0114951, IMG submission 88677) | Freshwater microbial communities from Finland to study Microbial Dark Matter (Phase II) - AM7a DNA metaG | ecosystem: Environmental > Aquatic > Freshwater > Lake | place: Finland: Lake Alinen... | reverse complement strand
CCCCACAGAGAGCGCTTGGATCCCGCCCCAGTTCACTCCGGCCTTGGAGAGAACGCCCATGTCCAACCAGTTGACGCCCGTATGCAACATGACATTCAAATCGCTCCAATTCAGTCCCGCCTGGGTCAGGACATTAAGATCCGACCAATTGATCGCTGCTTTCGAAAGCGCGTTGAGGTCTTGCCAATTCACACCCGAACGCGAAAGCACCTGCAGATCACTCCAATTCACACCCCCGATGGAGAGCGCCTGAATCCCATTCCAATTCACACCCGCTTTTGAGAGAGCCGTAAAATCCGGCCAATTCACGCCTGATTTTGAGAGAGCATCGATCCCGCTCCAATTCATACCCGCTTTTGAAAGCACCCCCATGTCCGACCAGTTCACGCCGGCACGGGACATCACTTGAAGATCCGTCCAATTGACGCCGATCCTGGAAAGAACATTCAGATCCGACCAATTCACACCCGCTTTCGAAAAAGCGTCTATCCCACTCCAGTTCAGACCTGCTTTGGAAAGAGCTCCCATATCCAGCCAGTTCACGCCGGCCTTTGACATCGCATTAAGATCCGACCAATTCACACCGGTCTTCGAAAGAACATTGAGATCCGTCCAGTTCACACCCGCTTTCGACATCGCACCCATGTCCAGCCAGTTCACACCCGCTTTCGAAAGAACATTCAGGTCCGTCCAGTTCACGCCTCCGACTGAAAGCGCTTGGATTCCACTCCAATTCAACCCGGCTCTCGACATCGTCTGAAGATCTATCCAGTTCAAACCGGTCCGCGTAAGCACGTTAAGATCGGACCAATTCACGCCGGCGTCCGAAAGCACATTAAGATCGGTCCAGTTCACGCCAGCCTTCGACAACGCGCCCATATCCGACCAGTTCACGCCAGCTCGCGACATCACATTCATGTCCGACCAGTTCACGCCAGCCTTTGAAAGAACATTCAGATCCGACCAGTTCACACCGGCCTTTGAAAGAGCATCGATCCCGCTCCAGTTCACGCCGGTCCGCGACATGACATTGAGATCGGTCCAATTCACTCCCCCCACTGAAAGCGCCTGAATCCCGCTCCAATTCACACCCGCTTTTGTAAACGCTCCCATATCAAGCCAGTTTACGCCGGCTTTTGACATGACATTAAGATCGGTCCAATTCACTCCCCCCACTGAAAGCGCCTGAATCCCGCTCCAGTTCACACCCGCTCTCGAAAGAACATTAACATCGGACCAGTTGACACCGATTCGCGTAAGAACATTAAGATCGGACCAATTCAATTGAGCTCGGGTTAAGACATTAAGATCAGACCAATTGATACCCGCCTTGGAAAGCGCGCCCATATCCAACCAGTTCACTCCAGCCTTTGACATCACGTTAAGATCGGTCCAGTTCACTCCCGCTTTTGACAGGACATCGATTCCACTCCAATTCACGCCGGTTTTTGAAAACACATTGATATCTGTCCAATTCACGCCTGCTTTCGAAAGAGCATCGATCCCGCTCCAATTCACACCAGCTTTGGAAAGAACATTCAGATCGGTCCAGTTCACTCCCGCCTTTGATAGAGCATCGATCCCGCTCCAATTCACGCCCGCCTTGGAGAGCACCCCTATATCCATCCAATTTACGCCACCGTTTGAAAACGCCTGGATCCCGGACCAATTCACGCCCGCTTTTGAGAAAACGCTCATATCCGTCCAGTTCACGCCCGATTTTGAGAGAGCATCGATCCCGCTCCAGTTCATGCCATCTTTGGAAAGCACGCCCATATCCGTCCAGTTGATCCCGGCCTTGGACAACGCATCGATGCCGCTCCAGTTCACCCCGATTCTCGAAAGCACATTGAGATCCGTCCAGTTCACACCGGCTTTTGAAAGAGCGTCCATCCCACTCCAGTTGATCGCCGCCCTGGAAATAACATTGAGGTCGGTCCAATTAACTCCGGCTTGGGAAAGAGCATCGATCCCGCTCCAATTCATACCCGCCTTCGAAAGTACTCCGATATCCGACCAATTCACGCCAGCGATCGAGAATGCTTGCATCCCGGTCCAGTTCACACCGGCCTTCGATAATACGTTCATATCGGACCAATTCACGCCCGCTTTCGACAAAGCGCCCATATCCGACCAGTTCACGCCAGCGATCGAGAATGCTTGCATCCCACTCCAGTTCACACCCGATCTTGAAAGAACGGTAAGATCCGACCAGTTCACGCCGGATGTTGAGAGAGCATTGATGCCGCTCCAATTCACGCCCGCCTTCGAGAACACATTAAAATCGGTCCAGTTCACGCCCGATCGCGACATCGCCTGAAGATCGGTCCAGTTCACGCCAGCTTTTGAAATAGCATCCACGCCGCTCCAATTCACGCCCGCTTTTGAAAGCGTTCCCACATCAAGCCAGTTCATGCCGGCCCGGGACATCGCATTAAGATCCGACCAGTTGATACCTATAGTCGAAAGGCTGTTCACATCGGCCCAGTTGATACCAGCTTTCGAAAAAATATTGATGTCGGTCCAATTTACGCCCGCCCTTGAAAGAGCATCGATCCCACTCCAGTTCACGCCGGATCTTGAGAGAACGTCGATGCCGCTCCAGTTCACGCCCGCTTTTGAAAGGGCATCGATGCCGCTCCAGTTTACGCCCGTGCGTGAGATGACTTGTAGATCCGTCCAGTTCACGCCGACTTTGGAAAGAGCACCCACATCCGTCCAGTTCACACCGGCTTTGGAGAGAGCATCCATACCGCTCCAATTCACACCGGTCCGCGTAAGCGCGTTCAGATCGGCCCAGTTCGCACCTATTTGTGTCATCGCGTCAAGATCCACCCAATTGATCCCCGCCTTGGAGAGAACATTGAGATCCGTCCAGTTCACCTTGCCATCCGAAAGAGCCTTGATCCCGGACCAGTTCATGCCCGTTTTCGAAAGGGCCTCAAGATCTCCCCAGTTCACGCCCGCTTTTGAAAGCGCTCCCATATCAAGCCAGTTAACACCCGCCTTCGAAAAAACTCCGACGTCGAGCCAGTTCACGCCCGCTTCTGACATCACATTCAAACCGTCCCAGTTCACATTCGCGGTGCTCATTACCCGCATATCGGTCCAGTTCACATTGGCTTTTGTAAGTGCCGCCAAATTATCCCAGTTGATCGTCTCCGACCAATTGACATGAGCGCCGGTCATCTTCGCAAAATCATCCCAATTCGCTCCGGCCTTCGACATGCGCTGAATATCGCCCCAGTTCACGCCAGCCTGAGACATGACATTGATATCCGTCCAATTGATCCCAAGACTTGCCATTCGTCCCACATCGAGCCAGTTCGTTCCGGCCACGGACAGCGCTTCAATACCGCTCCAATTCACTTCGGAAACCGAAAGAGCCTCGATCCCGCTCCAGTTGACTTTCGCTTTACTCATCTTCGAAAGATCGGACCAATTCACCCCAGCGGTCGTTAAAGCTCCGAGATCTTCCCAGTTGACCCCGGCCCTTGCCAAGCGCCCGATATCTTTCCAATTCACTCCCGCCTCCGTCAGCGCTCGTAGATCTTGCCAGTTAATACTGGCCGTGCTAAACGACATGATCTCCGACCAACGAATACCGGCCCTTGTAAGCGTTCGAACATCTTCCCAGTTCATTCCTTTCGAAGTCATCAGCGCAAGATCATTCCAGTTAACCCGGGCATCCGCCATCGCCTTCAGGTCATCCCAGTTCGCCTTGGCCACCGCGATCAAAATATCCCCCGTTTTTTTGTACAAGGTCTCGGATTGATTGGCTCCCACCGCGGTCTTGATCGCTTCAATGTCCGTCCAATTCATTTCATCCGTTTTGGCTTTGATCGACGAAACATCCGACTTGATCCCGGAAACATCCGCAGCCATCGAGCCCGCCAACGAGGGGGTAAGAGCATAGGTGCCGTTATAATAATGATCTGCGCCATCGTAATAATGGAGCGTGGTTTTAACAAGATAGGAGGCATTCAAAGGCTCACTGAGGGAAGGTGTCCAAGTTGACGAGAACACACCATTGCTGACAGTCGTACCACTAACGGTGATACCCGAGTACACGCAGTCCGTGCCTGACGTCCATCCGAGGTTCACGATCTCGCGGGTTACGTCATCCTCGTACCAACTAGTGACTGTAAAAGAAGTTCCACTCCCGCTATAAGTCATAACAGTCATCACGTAGGTGTGGTGATCGACAACATTAAAGGCATCGGATGTGGCGGAGGTAAGGCCGGTGGCGCTGGCCTGCATCGCGTACATTTCTCCCGCTTTATTTATATACAAACCCTTCCCCGCGAAATCTGCCACGCCCCCAACGGCGTCCATGGTAATGGTGCCGCCAAGCGTGGCACCGGAAGGATTGTTCGAAAGAGCCAGCGTGATCGTATTCGTCGCCGTCGTGGACAATTCATCATTCCCGTCCCGAATCTCCACAACGGGGGATACCGAAAACGTCTCTCCGACGGTCTGGTTTCCAGGATGGGTCGTAAAAACGAGATGGGTGGGCACCTGCACGCTACCTTCCGAGGAAGAAGAACCGTCTCCGGACCCACCGGTGTAGATCGCGGCATAACCTGCGTTCGTCCACAGAAAGAAAAAAACGGTCACAAACCAGACAATACTCCGATAACCGGCATTCTTTTTATGGAAAAAGGAAAGAAAACTCATGGTGCGGTCCTGGCAGAGCGCCCGCCATAATCGGCTCCGCGAGCTGTATCCGCGGTGGCTGCTTGATCGCGATCTGAAACCGCAAGCCTTGCGACATCTGTGGTGGACCAACCTCCACCTTTCAAACCAATCCCCATCGCGTCGCTCAGTCCCGGCCAGGATTCATTGGCGTTGCCTTCGGGAGTCAATCCGCCATCTCCATGAGTTCCGTTAAACCCACGGCCCTCTGAATTTCCAACGGTCACGACACGCTCCCACACATTTCCAGAAAGATCCGCATTGCCGTAATAACCCGCTCCCGCCGCAGCACGTGTCATGGTGGAGGATGTTGCAAAAATACCTACCCGGAGAGGACCGGTTCCCGACTCCGTAACGCCCGTAAAACTAATGTTGTTATACAAAGCATTGGCGCCGCTCGTCGTGATCGTTTCCCCCCCGGTCTCGGAGCCTGAGATCCCACTGGCCGAGGGCGGTTTAATGCTGGTGCTGCCCCAGGCATATTCTTCCGCGACAGGAGAAATCGTTCCACGACAGGCTTTTTCAAATTCCAGTTCCGTCATCGGTCTCAAACCGGCCCAGTCCGTATAGGCCGCGAGATCCATCCATGAGAGATAGCCGCAAGCGCGATCTGGACGCGTCGTCCTTGCATTCCCAGATTCCCAAGAGATCGTATTCCGGTTCACCACTCCATCGCTATTTTTTCCGGAGGCTGCTGTGATATCGCGCGTGGCTTTCTGAGTTGCAGTTAGAGTATTAAAAAAATCAACCCACTGCCCTTCCGAGATCTTGTATTTCATCAGATAAAAAGGAGCAAAGCCTTTGGGGAATGCTGCCGCGAGCGGTCCCGAGCCACCGATTCCGGCCGAACCGCCGTTCGACCAAAGATTCCCCTCGCCAGCGTTGATAGTAAGCGCTGCTTCGGAAGTAACCCGGAATGGAATCGTGTTCCCGTTGTTCCACGAACCGTCCGTAAAACTGTTCGTCTCTGTTCCGCCGGAACCCACATAGAATGCCCCTTGCGGGATATAGACCATTTCTATCGCAAAAACTTTAACCCGCGTCGACGTCGCACGCGCATCCGCATCACTCAAACCATTCGCGGCGTAATCCCAGACCAGTTTGATACCACCGGTGGAAACAGTCCCCGTCCCCGCGCTTGAACGCCGAACAAAACAACCTTTAAAATCGTCGGGGACCACAAGGTCGATGGCAGTCCCAGTGCCTCTATCAAAACCGGCGGGATTGATTCCTGAAGTCTTGAGCTTCGCATGGTGCCATGTTGATCCGGAATCCGTGGAATATTTAGCGAAGATCCAAACCGCATCGTGATTGGTGGTGTCGTACCAAGAATTGTCCCAGGAAATATTGAGACTGATTTTTGCGGTATGGGCGCTGGCATCCTGATCAGCTACTACGGCTCTAGAAACGAGAGTATTATTCGCGAGGGCCGAAAAAGGAAAAAAAAGAACAAGGAGAGCAAGGGGCAAGAGAACCTTCCAACTTCTCCCCCCGCCTAACTCCTTGTAGCAGAAGAGACTATAAGCACTAAACTTCCTTGAAAAAGCTCTTAGCATCAACTGAGCCGATCTCTATTTTGCGCATCATGGGCGAATGGTGCGCGGTTTTCAGAACTTCCTCGATGCGTGACTGAGCGTTTTAACTTAACCTCAAATGGCTAAGTCACTTACATAATAATTATAGCATGAATTTCTCTTTGGTGTAGGGGAAATAAGATAGATTTTCGTCAATACACGGCGGAATAAAAACAGAGGGAATTTCTAGCCCTAAATTACTCTAAATATAGAGTGTGCCCATCGGGTAAACACGGGAAAATTCTTGGGTCAATTCGGCCTTATGGAGGAATAATCATTAGTCGCAACTGTAATGGTTTGAATCAGTTACGGCTCTTTCTGCAGTTCATCAAAATCTTTTTTAAGTGGCGCTTCCGGTTCAACTCGAGCCAATTGGTTCAAGTCCCAAAGCCGCATCCGGATTTTTTTGGCTTCTTCACTCGGCGGCTTAAGATTCAGATATTGCTGGTAGCAAGTCCTTGCCTCGTCTTGTTTTGCTAAGTGATAATCGTAAATAATCGCAAGATTATGATAGGCCCATGCCAATTTTGGATTCAGATGAAGGGCCTTTTTATACTGGACGATCGCATCTTCGTACCGCCCAAGATCGTAATACACATTGCCAAGATCAAAACTAGCTCCAACCAGCTGATCCTTCAGACTGAGATTTTCCGAATTCACCCCGGCGACCATATTCACCGCATTATTGACGCCGGCTTCATTCTTTTTGGCAACATCAATGATCCTGCTGCGTTCCGGCTCGAGCACCGACTGGTTCAAAAGCCCTTTCAGCTTTTCGTTGGTCTCTTTCAATTCCTGATTCTTTGCTGCAACCTCCTGCTGTTTGACCGCCGTCTCCAGGGTGCTGCCCTCCAATTTTTCGATCTCTTTGCGCGATGCGTCAAGCTCGCCCTTCAACGCTTCAGACTGAGAACCAGCTTCGCGCTCTTTCGTGGCGACACCGCCCCGCGCTAGTTGGACCTCCGACGCAAGTTCATTCTTCTCTGCCGTGAGTTTTTCAAAAGAATCCTGAAGATCCCGCATATTCTGACGAACCCTGCGATTTTCTTTCAAGGTTTCATTCAGGGTATAAATTATTTTTTCAACATTCTGCCCCTCGGGAGTCACGGGACCTGCCGCAGCAGGCTCTTTCTCTTTTTCTTTGGCTGCAAAGGCGCTATTGGTATTGGAACCCAGAAAAATGGCCAACATGATTAACCCGAAGAATCGCAAACTTAATTTGGAAGAAATCTTATTCATTGTTGCGTCCTTTTAATAGACGGGATTTTCTGCAACATAGCTACAGATCCGTCGATAAGCGCGGGAGAGGATGCCCCGCCATTTCCTTGCCGCTTCGCGTCAACATCATAAGCCCCGATCCCTAACATGCTAAACGTATCCGGTGGGATACCTCGCGCTGATTGCGACGTAGGATTTCTAGTTTTGATCGGGATCGGTTTATCGACCAGATCGTCCTCTTCCCCGCTCACAATGTGCGGAGTAATAATAACCGCGATCTCTGTTTTTTTGTAGCTTTCATTGCGCGACTTGAACATATGCCCCACCACGGGAATATCCATCAAATAAGGAACACCCGAATTCGTCCGGGTTTGATCATCCCTCATAAGTCCTCCCAAAACCGCAGAGTTCCCGTCCTGAATAATCACGGTCGATTCTACAAAAGTCGTATTCACTTTCGGGATCACGTTGTTGGTTGGCGTGGTCAATTCGCCGATCTGGCTCGAGATCTCCGGGCGGATCTTCATCGTCACAAAACCCTTGTCATTAATGGTCGGGGTCACCACCAGTACAAGCCCAATGTCGATGAAACGGATATCTTCACTCACGGAGACGTTGTTCCCGGTCCCCGTCGAGGTGGTCACCACGTACGGGATCCGGTCCCCGATATTGATCTTGGCTTCCTCGCGGTCCAGGATCATCACCCGTGGATTTGCAAGTACCTTTGTGTCCAAGACCCCTTTGACCATTTGTAATTGAGCCGCGATTTCACTTGCCCCAAAGTTCCCGATTGCGATCTTTCCGTACTGCCCAAGATTGGAGACTGTAGAACTCATCGGGAACTTACTCTCGATGGTACTATTGTTCAGTTGACGAAACACCTTTTGCCAGTCGATCCCCCAATTGTACGTTGGGTTGAGCGTCAGCTGCAGGATCCTTGTTTCGACCACCACAGCCCTGGTCTGTCTATCGAGTGCTTTGACAAGCTGAATCGCTTGTTCCATCCGTTCGGGGTACGCACTGATCATGATCTGGTTTGATCGTATGTCCGCCGCAACCGTCCCGACCCCTTTCCCGTCGATCTGCGGCTTCAACTGCGCCGCGATATCCTCCGCTTTCGCGAACTGAAGCTTGATCACTTGAGTGGCAATGTTACTTTCCACTTGGTTCAAAATACTGTTCATTTGCATCAACTTCTCAGGGATGTCGATCATCACCACGGTCCCCGCATCCTCGTCGATAATAACTTTCCCGATCGCGCTCTGAACGGATTGCAATGTCGCGAGCACATAACTGGGCTTGGCGGTCTTGAGCGTACGGATCGAAACCCGCTTATTATCATTGAAGGTTTTTCCGTGCGAGAGCGAGTATTCATCTTCGGTCATGATGTAAATAATGCCATTACGGATCTCGTAAGCGAGCTGGTTGGAAATCACCAGAATATCCAAAGCATCCTTGATCTTCACATTTTTCAGAAGCAGGGTCGATCGTCCCTGAACGTTCCGGCTCGTCACCACATTGAGCCCGCCCTGAACCGCAATGAATTTAAAAACATCGATGACATTGATGTCGCGGAGATCGAGGAAGATCATTTTGTCCAGACCGGACTGGGGCTCTTTGGCAGCGGAGACTGGCGGCTGCGGCACTTTATCTTCCGGGAAAGCGCTTGGGGTCCCCGGCAGGCTCACCGTGAGCATGACGGTCAGCAACACCCCGCAAAACTTAGAAAACTTCTTTCGATTTTTCATAGTCACTTTCTTTACCTCAGCGGATTTCGACCGTATCCTCACCCAACGAAAGAACCGCGTGGTCCTCCATGATCTTTGAGACCTTCAAAAGCCCGATCGGATCCCCTTCGCGAAGAAACGTCGTGATCCCTTTTTGAACATCCTCAATCATACAAAAAACCTTTTTCGGGTCTGTGGGATTATAAGAGATCCCCGTCAACTTCAGAGTCTTCGTCATGTCCACAAGCTTTGAAGACTGTTCTTTTTCAAGCTTCTGGGCGTCTTCAGCGCGCTTGTTATACGGCATGAACATCTTCCCAAGATCCCAACTTTCGATCGGCTCGGCTTCTTTGGCGGCCTCAGTGACCGGCGGAAGCTCCAACATCTTAGACTCAGAAGTTCCGATCGATCCGGCAATATCCTTCTTTAGATCCATCACTCCGATCAAAAGAACCGCGAAGAACACTAGCGCCAAAAGGATGACCAGGAACCGCAAAACCCGGTTCAATTCCTTGACGCCGAAGGAGGCCTTGATCCGTTCGTAAAACTCATTCGAAGTTTTTAAAAATCGTTCTTTCAGCGCCTCACTAGAAAAACGAGCTCCCTGCTGAACTTTTTTGGCCCCGGCCGCAATATCTTTCTGATGAGCGCTCGGCTCCTCAATAAGATCAAGAAGCCGCTTTTCCGGCGTTAATGAGGAATCTGGCTGAGCCATCCGGCACGCATTTCCTCGGAAACGATCTCCTCGATGATCTCCTCATCCACGATCCACTTCCGTTTCATCACGAGCTGTTTCAAAGCCCGGTGACAAAGCATGGTGATCTTTCGGGGATATCCCTGGGAAATCTTATGGATCATTTCGATGGCATCATCTTGAAAGAGCCGAACGTTCGAACAATAATTCGCCTGTCGGATACGGAAGAGGATCATCTCCCGGGTTTCGTCCAAACTCAAAGGATTCAAGGTGTATTTGAAACTGATCCGGTCCATAAAATTGGGGATCTTCATGATCTTGGAGTGAAGTTCCAACTGCCCAAAGAGAGCCAGCTGCAAGAGCTTCGTATCGTTCGTTTCATAATTCAGGATCACGCGCAACATTTCCATCGAAGCCTCATTGAGCTTCTGCGCTTCGTCCACAATAAGTACCACGGTCTTATTGCCGATAACGGTTTTTTCATAAAGGAACTTTTCCACCGCCTCTTTGAGGTCCATCACGCTCGGGCGACTCCCCTCAGTGCGAATACCGGTATATTGATCCACGTTGATGGAAAAGTTCCGGACCAACGAATAAAGGAATTCGTATTCGTTCTCAAAACAGGGATCCAGGACATAATGAACTATGAAATCTCCGCGCTCCCGGAGCGCTTGGATCAACTTACGGGAAAGCGTGGTCTTTCCGGTACCGACATCCCCCAAGACCACGGACAACCCGCGCCGTAAACGCAGTTCGATCAGGACATTCGTAAGTGTCGCCTGATGCCCTTGTGACAGATAGAGGAATTCCGGATCCGGACTTGTCGAGAACGGCTCCTTTTCGAATCCCAGCATGCGATAGTAGCTCATGGATCTCCTCGTCTTGGTCTTGGCACGTCCAAAGACAGTTTACCTGAGGACTTTAGCACCAAAAAACCTCACACTATATTTCGGCTATTCTCCTGAAATCTATAGTGTTCCCCCTAAAAATGAACCGGGGGGTTAAATGAAACTGGCTTTTAGCAAAGGAAGGTTAAATTGGATATCCGGCATCTTTTCGGCAAAAGCTTAAAAACAAGGCACGCTGGACGGCTCTGCTCACGAAATAAGCACGGGGTAATAATCATTCCTCCTACAAGATACCGTTGCAAGAGAATGAAAATTCATTCTCACCGATTTGATTCCTCTTATTTAGCTTCAACAAGACGCTGGGAAGTCGTCACGATCTCGTGAATGATCGGGTTGACCCCAAGATTCTGAAGGACTTCCAAAGGACAAGGCGCCAGCAAGGACCAATTGTGGGCCCCCACAGTCCCCGGCACATTGATCCGGTAATCCCAAGAATCCCTTCCGCTAAAATTAGCCAAGGAAAGCCAGTCTTGAAGGAGCTGAAGACTAAAGATCGAATGGGACTGAGCCACACTCTCAAGTGCCATTCTCATAAACTTCGTTGAGACATCTTTTTCGGGGCTCCCTGGAAGGCCTATGTATTGCCAATAAAAAGAGCGCTCCGGATAGGATGCGCGGTAGGCATCCACAAGATGTCGCGCTTCATCGCCGTTGCGCCCGAGAATCGCCAAAAGTTTGTCCACGCTACTGACCTCTTCTTTCCATCGAAACCGGCCATGCTGGGAGCGCTTCATATCGAAAAGCTTGTCCCGGATCGGCTCAAAGGGAACGCCTATTTCTTCACATTTTTTTTGAAAAAACCATTCGTCTACGGTCCCGGCCTCATATTGCCACCAGGCACAAAAAGGACTCGTATCGTGCGTGGAGAGCATCGAGATGGAATTTTTCCGGTACATTTCCCCACTTTTAAAATGGCAATCTTTGTCCCAGTACCGAACCCAACGTTGGACATCCGAACCGGGGATCGCATATTCCTGTAGAATTTCGTAAGAGCATTCCGGGACCACTCCAAGGTCTTCGGCACAAGGCATCATGTTCGAAGTTTGGATCATCACGTCCAGGATCCGTTTTCCATGCTCGTGCCAAGAATACTCATTGGGCGGATCAAAACGGCCGTTTCTTCCCGCAAAGATCTCCGGCTCTGAAAGAGCAATAGTCCAGAGACGGAAAAGCCCGACAAAATGGTCGATCCGGTAGAGATGGAAAAAATATTCGGCATATCCAATTTTCCGACGAAGGCAATCATAGTTCGACGCCGCAAGATTATCCCAATTGTACGGAGGCATCCCCCATCGCTGGCCTTTTGAAAAATAAAGATCGGGCGGCGCCCCTGAGGAAAGATCAAGCTTGTAATAATTCTGGTGCGCCCAGACATTGACGCTATCCCGGGCAACAAGAAAGGGAATATCTCCCATTAGTAAAACGCCTTTTTGGCCCGCGTAGGTCTTCACATGGGAGAGCTGCTCAAACGCTTGCCACTGAAGCCACTGATGAAAAAAGAAAGTCGCCTCATTTTCCCGAACGAGCTCTTCAACCGCTTCCTCATTTCTCGTCCTGAACTCCTCGGGCCACTCAGTCCATCCGCTATTTCCAAACTTCTCCTTCAAGATCTTGAAAGCGGCATAATTTTCGAGCCATTGCCGGTGCGTCTTGAAAAAATTAACAAAATCCGTTTCTGTTTTTGAAGTCGTGGGGTCGTCAAAGATCTTTCGGAGGAGCGCTAACTTTTCTTGTTTGAAGGCATAATTGACACGCGCTCCCTTGATCGGAAATTTCTGACGAAGCGCGTCGATATCTCCGGCAAACTTCCGGATGTTGTAACCGATAAGATTCACGGGAGAAAGATACATGGGGTCCAAGGCGATGCTGCTTTGGGCATCGTAGGGGCAAAAATCAAAGCCCACATCGTTAAGCGGGAGCAGTTGAATGATTGAGAGACCTGTTTTTTGGCACCAATCCACGAGCAACTTGAGATCCGGGAATTCGCCTATCCCGACACTTTTTGCGGAGTAGAGAGAAAAAAGCGGCACGATCACACCGGCACGCCTTTGGGCACCGATCTTCTGCCATATGGCGCCGCACTCCGAATCTATAAATGATGCGTAGTCTGTCTGCATAAGTCCCTTATATTTTTCAGGACCTGTCCAAGACCGGGTCTCGGGCAGGGCCTGTCATGAATTCAAAAAAGCTCAGAAAGGACCAGATCCTTTGAAACGATCGAAAAGATTCCGCACATCCCCTTCCGCAGAGCGTGTGATCTGGCCGCAAATAAATATCAACACCGAGAACTGCCAACAATCCTCCGGGCCGATCACGAGCCCGGTCGAAACATTCTCTTGCCGCTCGAGCGCATGCGAGAAAAATTCCACAGCTTTCGAAAGTTTCTCTTCCCGAATATCGAGCGACTCTATTCTATTCTCATATTTCATGGAAGGGAAGCGGATCCCGCGCACCAAAAGAAAGGTCGTCAGGTAATCCTCCACTCCGGAGAACTTTTCATCGAATTCAAATCCTTCAAATTGCGGCAAATGCGGCGGCAAAATGATCGTGGGCTTCTCGACCGTCACCTCCCCTTTGCGCACGACCGTATCGCCATGATTGACCGCGGACTCCGCCAAAAAAACATAGGGGATCTGCGTCGCTGCAAATGTTTGGAGGGGTTGTACACGAGGTCGGATGATCTCGGTGGCCTTAAGCGCTTTCTCCCAGGAATCGTGGATATCCATTTAAAACCCGTAGGTGGTTTAAGTTGGTAGGTTGGATTTAGCTACGACCTACCCCACCTACGCAATTCAATTAGTAGGAAATACCATCCGGCAATTCGTTCTTATCGTCCATTTGATAAGGGAAATAGGATTTCAACTTCTCCCCGATGCGAAGCACGGCCTCCGAAATACCTTCGGCGAATTTATTCTGTTTAAAATGCTCCTGCATGATCTGGACCACATCATTCCAGAACCCTTCGGGAACTTTTTCATTGATCCCGACATCTCCCAGCACCGCGAACTTCTTATTCCCGGTCGCGAGAAATATCAGAACGCCGTTCCGCTGAGCGGTTTTCGTCATCCCGATCCGCTGAAAGACCTTCTGGGCATGACCGTAGACGGGCTCGCGAGCGTTGTATTCGAGATGCACGCGGATCTCTCCGGAGGTATTTTTTTCCGCTTGCTGAACCGCAACAAGGATTTGAGCTTTTTCTTTCTTTGAAAAGAAGAACATCGGATAAGTTATGCGCATAAAATCACCAACCTCCCGAGGCACCACCGCCACCGAAACCGCCGCCACCGCCACTAAACCCGCCGAAACCACCGCCACCGCTCCGGAATCCTCCCCCCATGGGAAGAAAAAAACCTCCCCTCCCGCGCGGACCTCCGATGCGTCTTGAGTTCATCCGGGCAAAAAGATGAAAGAGAACGAAAAAAGCGAAAAAAACGACCAATCTCGCGCCGGCATTCTGCCTATTCCTCTGCGGAACGCCTTTGAATTCGCCTTGCGTGGCTTTCATGATCGCATTGGTGCCAGCCAGGATCCCGCCCGAGTAATCGCCGTTGCGAAAATAAGGAGCAACAACTCGGCTAATGATCTGGCCCGAAAGAGCGTCCGTCAGCACACCCTCCAAACCATAGCCGACTTCGATACGCATCTTCCGATCATTCTTAAAGATAAGAAAAATCACGCCGTTATCCTTACGCTTTTGTCCCGCTTTCCAGGCCTCGGCAAGACGCATAGAAAAATCTTCCAGCATTTCTCCTTCAAGAGACGGAAAGGTAGCAACGACAACCTGGTTTGAGGTTTTCGCGTCGAAGGCTCGAAGCGTTGCCTCAAGTTGTGCTTTTTCAGAAGGAGATAAAAATCCCGCGCGATCGGTCACATAACCGTCTGCGCGCGGCGGCACTTTCAAAGCGAAGAGAACGGGAAGAGCGAGGGAAAAGATGAAAACAAAAAAAAGAGGACAGACTACTTTTCCTACGAAGGTAGCCTGTCCCCTTTTTCTCATCACTGCTTAAAACTTGACCTGAGGAGCGGTCTTGGCGTCTTGATCGGCCTGAAAATAGGCTTTTTTCTTAAAACCCATAATGCCGGCCACGATCACATTCGGGAAACGACGGCGAAAAGCGTTGAAGTCCTGAGCCGCTTCGTTGAAGCGCTTTCGTTCGACCGTGATGCGATTCTCGGTACCTTCCAGCTGGGTCTGAAGCATGAGGAAATTCTGGTTGGCCTTAAGATCCGGATATTGTTCTGCAACCACAAGGAGGCGGCTTAAGGCAGAAGTCATTTGCGTTTGCGCTTCCTGGAATTTGGCAAGCTGCCCGGGGTCATTGATGACTGAGGGAGAAACATTCATTTGCCCAACTTTGGCGCGGGCATTCACCACATTCTGCAAGGTTTCTTTTTCATGCGCCGCATAACCTTTGACGGTCTCGACTAAGTTCGGCACAAGGTCTAAACGCCGCTGATAGACGTTTTCCACCTGCGCCCAGGAACTGGTAACGCCTTCTTCTTTTGTCACGAGATTGTTGTAAACGCCACCGAACACAAGCGCTCCAAAAAGAACGATGAGAACAATGACGCCGAGCGTGATGAACAAAGCCTTCTTCATAAACGATCCTCCTTAAATGATGGTGCGGCGAAAAACAATGACCGTATTATAGCCTCTCGCGAAAATTCCAGGCAAACTATTAAAACCAGGGGAAAAACTTCGAAAAGGTCCCCTAGTAATTCGTGTTGACCGAGAAATGGAGCTGGGACTTCCCAGCCTCGGTAATCGGTTTATCCCCGAGCGGGACGCCCCAGACTAACCGCGCAGAAAAATCCTTCCGGAAACGGATCTCGAAACCGCCACCAACCCCCAGCAAGAAATCAGTTCGAGGTTCCCCGGAAGCCTGATTCGGATCATGTGTGCGCCCGTAACCGATATCACAAAAAGTGATAATGCTGAGCTGGTCCTTCAAAGGAAGGGTGTCAAAAGGAAGCTTCCACTGGTCGGGAAGACCATAGACCGGCAGCAAGTAATCCAATCGTGACTGAAAGCCCTCGTCGGCACCATAATCGCTTTCCGGATAACCGCGAATAGAATTGGCGCCACCCAAGAACAATTGCTCCTGCGGCAGAAGCTTGTCCGGCGAGAACTGCCCCTGGACATCCCAAATCGCCTTGGTACGCCATGGCAATTGCGTCAACCGGGTCAATGAATAGGTGTACTTGAAAAAGGACTGTACCCCGCCACGACTCGCGAGACGCCAATCATCGGGAAAGGTCGGCAGCCCAAAATAAACACCCTGGCCAAATCCCCACCCGCCCCAACGATCGCGAGCCTGAAAATCCCCTTTGAGCGAAATGACGCGCTCCTTATCCCACACTGTGGTAACACTTTGCGTCAAGGTGTGCTTTTCCTTAAAATCAAAACCGAACTGGACATTGCCAGAATATTTTTCTGTCCGGATCACTCTCTGTTGCAACCCCAAACTGTAAACCTCGGAAGTCCCGTTGATTCCATAGATCGAAAACTGTTTCTTGGGATTGACTTGCGCGTGGCTGATCGACCAAATGAACTTCGTCCCGAAGTTGGAGACCGGGATCACATGATAAAGATACAAAGCGCCGAAGGCCTTGCCAAAAGTCGTACCGATCAGGAACGTATCGTCCAAGCCGAGCATGTTATTGTTGCGGATCGTAAATCCCTGGCGATCCTTCCCCGTAAGTTTGACACCCTGGTTATCGAAGGAGTAACCCAAATGAAGCGGGAAATGATCTTCGACATCCAGCACCACGTCGGTCGTCCCTTTTTCTGCACCGGCCTTAAGCACAGGCTTCACGACACGATCGGGGTTCTCATTCATATTCATGACATTTTCACGGATCTTATCGTAGCGAAGCACATCTCCCTTGCGGATCTTCCAGTAGCCTCGCGTTCGCCATTTGCTGTAATAGCGATTTTTTTCGATCGAAAGTTCTCCCATGCGCGAGGTCACCGCCTTGAGATGAACCTCCTGATTTTCCATTTTTTGAGGGGGGAGCAGCACCACCGCGATATAACCTTTCGCGCGATACATTTGTTCGAGGGTATTGATAAGCTTCTGCAATTCATCGAAATGCACTTCCCGATTCTCGTATTTCACGAGAAGCGGCTCGTATTCTTTCGGTTCCAACATCATATCGCCTTCAAGAACGACTTTTTTTATAAAGAAGGCAGGACCTGTCGGCACAACTTCCGAGGGTTGTTCTTCCTCGAAAGCGATGGGTTTTGCAGCATGCGGCTGGAATAACTTTTTTTTGGCTTGATCGTCAATCTTGTTTAATTGGACAGCCGCGGAAGATCCGAAATTGCTGATCCTGTCCGAGCTCTCCGCAAAAAGATCTCCTCTCCAGGCAAGAGATCCTAGGAAGAAAAAAAGGACACTAAAAGATAGGGCTTTAACTTTGAGTCGGTTCATAGGAGAAAGGACGGCACTTTTCATGCATTTCTAAAGTTCTTTTTGGTGAGAAACCGTTATACCCCATGGAAACCTGACCTCTCTTCCATATAGCCGGTATATCTCCAACGATCTTTAGATGACTGGACCGGACTTTTCGTGCTGAAAAGGTTTGTAGAAATCAGCTTGGGCGGGAAGACGCAAGCGCTTGAGGAGTCGGCCAACAAGCAAAGTCTCGGCGTCCCGCCAGCGGGTATCGTCTTTATCCTTGCCACGGACGTGGAAACTGCCGCCTGCAACCATGTCGTGACCGCCGGCTTCTTTACGATCGTCAAAGATATCCCGAAGGATTTCCGGAGTTTCATCCGTCAGCCGGTTGCTGCGTAAAGACACATGCAGTTTATCCTTGTAGCGCCCTGTGCAAAGGGACCGCTCCATCCCTTTATAAGTCAGGAGAAAATCTGCAATCTCGGAAACAAGGTCCGGATGTTCCACTTCCCCGAGGTGCGACACAATCACGCCCCGGAAGGCGCGCGCCCCCTGAAGGCCACGGTTTAGCGTGCTGAAGAATTTCTTGGATTTCGGCGGATTCTGGATACGGATCAGAGCCCGCATGTCGCAAAGGGGCAGAATGTCAAGATAGGTCTGAATAATGTCGGTCCGATGCGCTCGGTAGAGATTGAGCGTATCCGAAAGGATCCCGTAGGCAAGCGCGGTCGCAATCCGTTTCGGGATCTCAAGGCCACTGAGAAGTAACGCCTGCGTCAGGATCACACTCGTAGCGCCGCAATCCGGATCGATAATGGCAAGTTCCGCGAGCGGACGTTTTACATACGGATGCTGATCGATCACCAGTGTCACTTTTTTATTCCGTGGGTAGGGATTGTTCTCAAATTCAGGCTGAGTATCGATCAGTGCGGCATTTTCATAACTTTTAATATCTGAAGGACGGAATTTGTGGATAGGGACTTTGAGAAGATACACCATCGCCCGGTTCTCCACGCGTCCGATGATCCCTTTATACACAATCCTGGATTTGATCCCTTGGAGACGTTCCGCAAGGTATTGGAGCGCCATGGCCGTCGCGATAGCGTCCGGATCGGGATAATCATGCGTCACGATCAAAAGAGGCGAAATAGAGTCTTTTTTCTTTTCAAGAAAGCGCAGCAATTTCCGACCGTGCTGGGCCGCAACATGCTCCTGCTTCTTACTTTTCAAATGGGGAGAAAGGGCCATAAGGATACTGGAGAGATCTTTTCAGGATTTTGTTTTTTGAGAAAGGGTCGAAAGCCATTTCTGGAACGGCGGATACTCACGCAGGGGCTTCAGATCCGGGTCTTTTTCAAGATGCCTCAGGTCCGTAAATCCCAGGCGGACCGCTTGCCGGAGTGCCGTCAGAGCCTTTGCGGTATAGCCGGAAAGAACATAGCTGCAGGCAAGATTGTAATGAACGACCGGATCGTCCTGACAGAGAAAAGCCAGCCGCTTGTCAATCTCAAGGCCTTTTTCAAAAAGACCCCGCCGGGTATAGGCCTCCGCAAGCGGGGCCAAGGCATCGACATAATTGGGGCGGTGTTTCAGAACGCCTTCAAGGAATGAGATCTCAAAATCCAGATCGTTCGATTTCATGGGTGCATGATACCTTATCTTGCACTGTTTTCCATTTATTTTTATGGGTTACTGCGAGCCCGTAAAGTCAGCTATAACGCAATGCTTGAAGAAAAATGCAAACGGCCCTCTTCAAGGTTTACTGGCTTAAATTACGCTCCAGAACCTTCAAAAATTCGTCTATCTTGAATGGTTTTAATAGGAATTCCCGCACCCCCATCCGAGTCACGGATTGCTTGACCTGCTCATCATTGTAGGCAGTCAACACGATCTCGGGAATTGGTTGTTTTTTCATTTCATGACAATACTGGCGAACAGCCTGAATGACCTGAAGCCCATCCATGCCCGGCATGCGGATGTCCGTGATCAAAAGATCAAAATGGCGCTGAACAAGGAACCCGAGCGCTTCCTGCCCGGAGCTAGCAACCGTCGGATCGAAGCCGGCCTCCCGAAGCAGGATCTCCAGCGACCTCCTCACCAGACCGTCATCATCCACCGCAAGGATCCTTTTTTTTCGGTGATGCACCACGTGTTCCATATTTATGGCAGTCTCTCGATTTTTTTTAGAAACGATCGTATTTTCCCATCAAAACGCCCTCGGCGAGAATATGCCCCTGCATAGCTTGAGACAATACCTGTTTGGACACGCCGGGCTTCAAACGAAGCATCGCATCAAGGGCATAGACCTTGAAGAAATAACGGTGTTCCCCGATGGGCGGACACGGCCCCTGGTAACCCAGCTTCCCAAAATCAGTGCGGCCCTGGAAGCCTCCTATGGAAAGTTTTTCTTCAGCAGAAATTCCGGCTGGCAATTGCGTCAGAGACGGCGGCAAATCATAAATCAACCAATGAACCCAATCCCCCGCTGGAGCGTCGGGATCATCGGCAATGATCGCAAGACTTTGTGCCTGGGCTGGGACGCCGGACCATTCGATCGGCGGCGACATATCGGCTCCGCCGCAAGTAAAATCCGACGGAATCCTATCCCCCTCCCCGAAGGCAGAGCTTCGGACCTCGATCTTTCCGATATTATCTTCCGCTTGCCCGAAAACCGGCAAAGCCGTCCATAGAACTCCCACTAAAAACAAACCGAATATTTTTTTCATTTTCAGACCTTAAAACCTCGATTTGAAATTTGAGATCGTTTTACGACATGCTTCTGACGGAGACTCGGTCCAGATAACTCAAATCGTCGGTATTGAGGCGGATCGTTTCGCCCGCGCTGACAAATTGGGGCACCAGGACCATAAGCCCGTTCTCAAGTTCGGCTTCCTTAAAATTCGCATCGGATCCTAGCCCTTTCGGAGTGCTCACCACCTTAAGTTCGACGATCTTCGGGAACGCAATGCTCAGGGCCTTCCCCTCGCCGAAAAGCACTTCGATTACTTCATTTTCTTTCAGAAACACCTCGTGTTTGCCAACCGCCTTGGCAGAAATGGAAAACTGCTCGTAACTGTCCATATTCATGAACACGAACTGATCCCCTTCGCGGTAAAGATACTGCATCTTCACGACATGGACATCTACTTCATCCGCGTTTGCATCCGCCGACATTTTTTTCTCGATCACATTTCCTTCCTCAAGACTTCTGAGTTTGAGCATCGCGCTCTTGCCGAATTTCCCAGTCCCGCGGATTTCCTGCGTCAGAACCTTACAAAGCTTCCCGTCCACGCGAATCACATTCCCTACCCGTATGTCCGATGCAATAACCATAAATTATTCTCCTTTAATGTTTCCTCTTAAATAACATCTGCAAGTAAGATCTTTCTTCTCGATCCTTGGTCTGGAGACCCAGTCTCCTTTCGATTTTTTTTATTGCTTGGGGTTCACCTTCGATCTCAAGGAACCGCCCGAGTCGTGGAAGCCAATCCAAAGCGACCAGGCTTTTCCCGAACCTGTAAAGCTCCCGCTCTTTTTTGTAATGCATAACAACCTTAAAACCCGCGAGCCCGAAGATCGTTTTCATGGACCGGTAAATTACCGGCGTTTCGATTTCTATGCGCTTCGTAAATCTGGATTTGAGCCGGGGTCCTTTAAGCGTTAACACGGCCTTTTTCCCGTATTGCCGAAGCCGCAGGGCCAACCTTTTTCCCCTGAGT
>Ga0114951_10002460_pt1 | contig 20936 bp, 40 predicted proteins | sample AM7aDNAmetaG_FD_88677 | JGI IMG/M metagenome (GOLD analysis project Ga0114951, IMG submission 88677) | Freshwater microbial communities from Finland to study Microbial Dark Matter (Phase II) - AM7a DNA metaG | ecosystem: Environmental > Aquatic > Freshwater > Lake | place: Finland: Lake Alinen... | reverse complement strand
GGTCACATTGATGACACCAAGTTAGCTCAGTCCGAATATCCGAAGGGTGCATTGCATGAGATTTGGAATGCACTTGAGGATCGTCGGATGGAAACGGTTCTCGCTGGCAAACACAAGGGTTGCGAGTTGGTGTTTCGTTGGGCGTCCAATCACTACAACAAGAAGATTGCGGAGAAGATTTCCAATGGTGGGGTTGATGCTCCTTTGTGGGAGTCGTTGGTTGCGATGGCGTTCATGGTTGAAGGTATTCGACCGGCATGGACTTTGACTCCGAAGGCTCAGGACTATTTCGATGCGGCATACGCTGAATTCAGTCACGTTTCTTTGTGCAATAACGCCAAGGATTGTGTGAAACTGGCGGAAAAGATTTACAAGATTTTGAAGGGTGTCAATGAGGAGTGGAAGCAGAAGCAACCGCCTCCTCCGCCTCAACAGGAAAAAGATCAGCAGGGTGAGCAGGATCAGCAGGGTGAAGGCGAATCTAAAGAGGGTCAGGATAAAGAAGAGAAGGGTGATTCTCAGTCGGGTGGTGGCAAGGATTTTGACGATTACGAGAATGAAAAACCCGGTCAGGGTCAGGATGATGATTCCGAAGAATCTGATGGTTCCGATTCTGATCAGGAAAATTTTGGCGAGGGTAAAGAAAAGAAGTCTTCGAAAAAGTCTGACAGCAAGGGTGATGAAAAGTCCGACAAGGGCAAGAAGTCTGACGGCAAGGGTGACAAAGAATCTAATGACCAGAAGGGTGATGATGAGGATGGCTCCAGTAAGGGCAAGAAGGATGGGGAAGAAGGAGATGATAGCGAGGCCGGGGAAGGTGTCGAAAGTGGTTCTGAGGGCGACCAGGACGGCAAGGATGGGGATCAGAACAGCAAGGGTGACAAAGGTGATGGTGTTGGTGATGAAGGGGATGATGGGGATCAGGTTGAAACTGATGGGGATGCAGAGGGCAACGGGGCTGGTGAAGGCAACGGTCAAGATGGTGAGCAGGGTCAGCAGTCCAAGGATCATGCCGATGGTAAGGGAAAACCCGGCGACACTCCTTACACTCCTCAGAATGAAGCTCCGAAGGGTGGCAAGGGTGATGGTAAGGACAAGCGGGATTTAGAGGATGAGATGGGTGGGATGTCCAAACAGCAAGCCCAGAACGAGGACTTGGAGAAGTTTTTCAAGAATATGCCAGCCGAAGACAAGCGGTATATTTCTCGTCGTGATCTTGATGTTCACATGACTCCGGAAACTACTGATGAGGACAAGACTTCTTATCGTGAGCGTCTGTCTCAGGTTTCGGTAACGGTGGCAACGATGACTCGCACTCTTGAGCAGGCACTTCGTTCAATGAGCAAGTGTCACAAGAATCCGTATCTTCGTTATGGCGATGTGGATTTTGATCGGCTCGTGGATATTGCCAAGGGTTTGAGCAAAGAAGTGTTTTTTGAAACTCGCAACGGGATGAAACTGGATGTAGCGGTTGCGATTACGATTGATGAATCTGGCAGCATGAGCAATTACTACAATGTGCAATTGTTGGCGATGGCAATTGGTGAGGCTTTGAATGCAATGCACATTCCTTTTGAAATTATCGGGTCAACCACAATGTATTCCGGTGGTGATCGTCAGATGGTTCCGATGCAGGGGTTCAGTCGTGTTAATCCGATCATTTACAAGCACTACAAGCTCTTTACGGAAGGTTGGGCTTCGGTTCGTCAACGCATAGTGAAGAGTGGCAAGTTCAATCATAATGTGGATGGTGAAGTTGTCGAGTATGCGGCGTTTCGTTTGATGCAACGGAAGGAACACCGGAAGGTGATCTTCTCTTTGAGTGATGGTGAGCCTTGCGCCGGTCACAACAATGATGAGGAGATGGGTTATAATCTGAAGCGGGTTTGCAATCGGGTTCGCAAACAGGGTGTGGAATGCTACGGGTTTGGGATTGGAACGAGTTCACCACGGGCCTTTTATAGCAAGGACTTTTTTGTGGCACTGGATGATGTCACGAAGATGGGAGCGGATTTCGTTCGGGAATTTTCAAAGATCATCACGGCTGGAAAGGTGCGGGTATAGGTCATGGGCAGATACAATACAGTAGGCCATTGTTTTCAACCTTCGTCTAAGAACGACAAGGTGTATATGGTTTGCATTAAGAAGGTGGTTAAGCCAGGAGAGAGAGACCTTTGGGAGGTGATTGCCAAGTGGGGTCGTCGTGGTAAGACTTTGACCAGTCAATCGAAGGGGAAATTTTCAACTGAGAATGGGGCGATTAACCATAAGGGTTCTTTGTGGGATGAGAAAAGGAACAAGGGATATTTGGACATCGAGACAAATGAGTATATCGCTCATATGTTGAAAGGGAATTCAAAATTGCAACCACTCACAATGCAATCTTCTGGCATTGTGGAAAATTTGGAGGGAGATGATGGTATCGACAAGGTGATTACGAGGAAAGTCGTTTGGCAGTGTGAGAGTTGTGGGAAGGACTGGAATCCGATACTGAATGATAAGGGTTTTCCAGATAACACTCAGAACAATCTTTGCCCGGCGTGTCATGAGAAAATGGCGAGGATTGCGAAGAAGAGTCAGGAGAATGGCGGGGATTTGGTGATGGTATGCGTGGACAATACTGGCATGGAGGACCGTTTTGACTTGGACATTGAGTACATTGTCGAACAGCACAAGGACAGGACGATGATTTATGTTTATGACAAGATGGGACGGAAGGATGAGTATTTTCGGTTGCGGTTCATTACGTCGGAGCAGTGGAAAGAAAAGAAGGGGATTATTACAGCTACGGTTCTCAAGAAACGGACCGGAGATAAGATGGAGTTCAAGGAGTTCAAACCTGGTGACAAGATTCGGATGATTCGGCCTAATCCGGATGTGGAGTTGACAGAGGGTCAGAATCAGAAGTTGATTAAGCATCGTGGAGGTTGCACTTGTTCGGTTAGTAAGCCTCCTTGTTGGGCTTGCACGGAACCAATTACGGCAGACGAGTATGAGGATCTTGGGTTCAATGAGTGAGATTCCAGATAAAATCGAGATGATTAAGTTCATTTGTTCGGCTTGTGGAAAGCGTTCAGTCACTATCGTGTTGAAAGACAGGATGAAGTGTGAGTGTTGTGGGTATAAATATTGTCGGGTGAAAGGAGAATGGGAGCCTGATTGGAAGGCAATCAGGAAGAAGAAATGATATTCGCCAGATACAATGGAACGGATACGCAGTTCACGCCAGGGAAGGTTTATCCGGCGGTTCCGGAGATGGAATCTGGAGATACTGCGAATTTCGGATTCATTGAATTGAGGAATGACGCAGGCAAGAAGATTCGACATGAGCCTTCCATTTCCGAATTCGGGGAGAAGGGATACGACTTCGAGTTTTTGGAAGAGGTTTATGCGGTCGTTGTGAAGTCAATCAGAGGGATGCAGATAGGTCAGGTTCAGGTGGTGGACAACGCCCAACTTTTCGAGGGGGAGAAGAGCAAGGAGGACGATTGGCATAGGATCGTCTACAGCGTCAAGGGAGCGGGGTTTCGATCTTCGGATTACTTCGTGCTACTGGACCGGACAAATGTCTTTCCAGGGCTGTTTCTGTTGGATGAAGGGGTAGGTAAATGGGTAATGGTAAAGAGCGTGGATGAAAGTCTCTGGGTGGTCACAGAGAACAATTCATTCAGGCGCTCACCAGAGGAATTCAGGTTCGCCATAGACAAAGATGGGGATATTCAGGTGGAACCAATCTTGATGTGCAAAGAATCAGATGGTCAATGGCTTCAGAAGGGTAATTGGTATCGTGTTGTAAGAGAGGAACTTACGGGGTCAGATAAGATTTTGGTTGTCATCAATGATTTGGGTGTGAGTCATGGATATTTTGCCAGCAGATTTTCCCCCTGATTTTGGGGTTGGATTGGTAATGTATAGGGGTAAGAGGGTTCACACAAGGGGAGCAAATCATGGCAACGGATATGGTAAAGTTGATTGCGACGGTTGAAGGTCTTTTGGCTGGTTCAGGTCGGCTCGAAGTGGACATGAATGATGCTTCGCTTGCCGAGATCATAGGCGATCTTCAAAAGGCTCGTACTCGATTGGAATTGAGTCGAAAGAATATTGCTGTTGACTTTCCGCAAGGTGGTTCAACTACGATTGTGATTCGTCAGATTATGGTCGGGCAAAAGGCTCCAGTTCCACAGGCTTCGGAGGTCAAGTCTTCGGACAAGGCAAAGAAAACTCCGACAGCAACTCCGACTCTCAAGCGTCATCAGCACACTTATGTCGTTCCTGCGATTGCAAAAGATATGCAGGCAATTCTTGAAGATTCGGCAAGTCATGTGGTGTGGTTGACTGGGCCAACTCAGTGTGGCAAGGACAAACTGGTTGATCACATGTGTCGGGAATTGGGTCGTCGGAAGTTTCAGATCAATTGTCACGGTCGTATGAGTGGCGTTGAAATCTTCGGCCAGAAGACCATCATTGTTGATCCTGTCACAAAACAGAATATCATTTCGTTTCAGGCGGGTCAGATTGAACAGTTTCTGAAAGAGGGACTTGATGAGCAGGGCAATGAGGTTGGGCCTGCGGGGATTCTGTTCGTGAATGAGGCGGCTGCAATGCCTTCTCATGTGGCCATCGGAATGAATCGTCTGCTGGAATCAGATGATCCTCGTCGCACTTTCGTGATTGATGCGGATGGTGGTCGTGTGATTCGTGGTCACAGTGGTGCTCGAATCATCTTCGCTTCCAACACGGTCGGGCGTGGGGCAACCAGTATGGAGTCTTCGGCTTACACGGCTCAGACTGATGCACTGGACATTTCTCTTCTCAATCGTATGGCCGCTTGTTTCCAGATGGGTTACGACAAAGAAGTCGAGAAACACATTCTGGCAGAGAAGATTGGGGATGATCGGGTGGCGGCTTTGATTCTGAAGTATCGAGACACGATTCGGGATATGATTCGTGCTGGCAATCTGACCAGTCCGTTTAGCACGGCTCACATTGTTCACATTGCGGATATGTATCGGGTGTTCGGAGATTTGGGCAAGGCGATCTATTATGTTTGCTTCGGGTTCATCATGCCGGAAGAACGGGCCAAGTATAACGAGACGGCAGTGGCGGTACTGGGCAAGGACCTGCTCAATGACCTCACGGCCAAGGGTATCGACTACATGGTGTGAGGAAAACAATGCGTAAACCAAGAGAATTAGCGGCATTGAACAAGATGGAGCAGAAGTTTAATGCTGCTCGAAAAAAACGGTTGGATGCTGTGGAGGAGGTTTCTCGGACAGGGATGTGTATGTCGTGCAAGAAGAGTCCAGCGACAGTGGATGGACTTTGGTGTCAGGAGTGTATGGATTTAATCAAGGGAATAATTAGTGAACTGGTAAAATCATGAGAACGATCATTTTCATAGTTCTTTTGTGTGGGTCGTTGCAGGCGGTTGATTTGACCAACACATCTGGCAGGGTATTTGAGCATTCCAAGATCACTCGTATTGTGCCAGGAGGGGTTGACATTATTCATGCTCACGGTGCCGCTCATGTTAATTTTTCAGAGATGTCTTTGGAGGACAAGACTGCGATCAGAAATGAAATGATTCGGAGGTTGCAGGAACGTCAGGATGCAATTGTACCATCGTCAACTGTGATTCATTTTGAGTATGAGGATATGGTCAAGATGATGGACCGGCAAGAGGCTAAAAAGAGGGAGGAGAGGCAGAGGCAGATAGATCATGAGGAGTACGAGGTGGCGACCATGAATTATTTTGAGGAGCTTCGGAGGACTGAGTGGGAGAGAATCGAGAAGAATGCGGTTGTTGTTTTGGCTCATTATCAGCATCCAGTGAAGCGAAAGAGACATAAGCAGGAGCAACAGGATGAATGGAGTAGTGGGTGTCAGGGGTACGTGAAGAACGGAAGAAGTGTGGATACGGCAACGACTTTCGGGGTTCCTGGCAGTTCGTATCGGTTGCCTTCACCATCGGCAATGTATTTTGATGCTGGGGACGGGTTGAAGTTGTTGGTGATGGGAGATATGACGAGATGATTTTTGAACGCATAACGGATTGTAATCTGGATGAAGCGTTGAAGGTGGCGACTGAAATTTTCCCTTACGAGGTGAAGAATGGCAAGTTGTCATTCGAGGATGATGCTTATCGGGCTTCGATCAAGGAGAATAAGTCGGACTTCGCATATCATCTTGTGAAGAACGCCAAGGGCATTGTGGTGGGCATTACAGGGTATTATCGGGAAGAGGATGGGACAATGTGGCTGGGGTGGTTTGGGGTGCTTCCTGGGCAACGTGGTAAGAATTTTGGGGAGAAGATTCTGAGGAAGACGATGGGGATGGTCGAGTCCTATGGTTGGGTGTCGGAGTTGTTTCTCTACACTGGACAAAGACAGGAAGAGCATCACGCACATCGGTTATATGAGCGGGTTGGGTTCGTGAAGACTGGGGAAGGAAAAGTTGAGGGAGAGCCGGTGTTTTATTACAAGGTTTCTTTATTATTGGGATGATGACCACTTGACTACATATCCAGGTAGGTGTTATCCTCTGGAAATATGAATGAACCAGAACTCGTCATACCTTCCGGCTTGTTTCGACACTCTCACCAGACACAACGAAATGATCGTTATGTCGTTTACCAGATGCTGAATCGCATGGTCACATTCAAGGACCCGGCAACTGGATCGAAAATTTCAGGTTTCGTTGAAGAGGTCTATCGTGACATTTTCATTGGGGAACTTAGATTGAGAGTACGAGGACGGGTTTACAAGTTCAAGGAGCCGACCGTTATCAGGTCAGACGGAAACGGAATTATGTTTGTCTATGGGCACGGTGGTCACGGTATGTCAGACGAGAAGCTTTTCAATGAGATGCGGAGTGGACAGTTTCGGGAGACGATGGGGGAAACGATCAAACGCATTGCTCCAAGGCGGGTCAGACAATTGCGTTTCATCCTGGGTGACAAAAAGCCATCTCGTAGAAAGCCGCTTCTCATGAGAGGTATTCCAGCAAGCATGAAGACTGTTTCTTCGTAAGTCGTTGCAATATAAGTAGTTATGCCGTCGAGCCATCAGGTTCGGCGGCTTTTGATTTTTATCCCCTGATTTTGGGCTTGGACTGGTAATGTATAGGTGTGAGAGGAGCAAGGGCGATGGTTACGAAAGTCATTTGGCAGAATCGTAAGGGTGAGCGTAGGGAACACAGTATGGGTTTTCAATGCACTCGTTTCTATGCTGGTGATTGGTTTCGCCGAAGCATCCAGGAATGTCAGGGGATTTTGAGTTTGGATGAGCGTCGTAACTCGAAGTTACGGTTGCTTGAAGTTCAGAACGTGGTGGTATAAAGGGAGAATGGTTATGGACTTGGATACGACAATGGTTTCGGTTCCTTTGCGGATGTTGTTGCAGATGCAGTGGCAGGGGGCGTATGCCGCAAACAAGTGCCCGATTTGTGGTGAAAATTACACGGTCGGTCATCGGTCGGATTGTCAACTGGCATTGGCAATCAAGAGCGTCAAGGATGATGTGCTAATCCAGAAAGAGGATTGAGATGATCTACTCACTTTACTCGAAGAAGGATGGCAAGTGTGTCTGGGAAGCTGACGGGTCAACCGTGAAGCACTGCAAGGACATTGCCAAGTTGCTGGCGGAGTATCTTCGGGCGGAGTTCATCATTTCAGACCAGCTTGGGAATGAGCAGGAGAAGTCGGACAACACGGCAACACATCGGATGAACTGGGTGATGATATGAAAAACTTTCAACAGGGCGACATCGTGGAATGGAAGACGAATAACGTCTACTATCGTGGCAAGGTAGTGTTGGTGGTTTATCCAGGTTCTGAGGGAGAAACCTTGTCTATCGGACTTCGGAGTCAGGGTTATCTTCGTTTCTACGGTGGTAGTTCCTGGATGCCTCGCAGTGTTCGGAAAAAAGTTTCGTATCTCGTGGCGATTGGTCGGAAGATTTACTGGCCGAATAAGCCAATTCTTGTAAAGAAATCCAGCGGCATTCCGACTTTGAATGGCGTGGTGCGGTGGGTGTGCAATTCGATTCTTGGAAGAGAGGTAAAGGCGGCATGACCACACTCTGGGAAAAGACAGGTACTCATGATTGGGTGCAGGTTCATGTCGGCAATTCAGAGGATGATTGCAAGAATCAATGCAAGCGTTTGATGTCTACTGGGTATCAGTCATGCAAGCGTCGTGAGTACGAGATCAGAGGAGATGGAGTGGCATATTTGCGGACAAATGATTCGGGTTCTGTATTTCGTATGCAGTGGAACTGGGCATAAGGGAGACGGTGATGTATACGCTTTGCATTGGAACGGACAATGGCAACTGGACGGAGATTTGCAAGTCGTCCATGCAGGGATGTAAGAACAAGGCTGTAAAGCTGAATCGTTCGGAGTCTCAGGGGAATTTGGGTAAGGAGTTTTTAATTCGTCGTGGCGATGAGGATTTGCTTCGGTCGGTAAATAACGGATTGTTGCGGATGGAATGGGATTGGGCAGGCAAACATAATTTGACTTGCTGTTCAAAACAAGCAAAACAGGAAAGAAAAGGAGAATCAGGTAGTGATTTGGAATAAGAAAGAAATGGTGCCGCCATTGAGCAAGCAGGCGATGGCACTGGGAAATACAGATGGAGGGCATTCAGTTCCTCTCATCTTCAAGCATCAGAGTGGCAAGTTGAGTTTCGGCGATGCGGTGATTCACAAGGGCGAGGTAGCTTGGTGGTATCCAGGAGATATGGCGGATGTCTGTCATGTGCCGGAATCCAAGAACCCGGTTGATCCCATTGTAGAGTGGACGAAGATGCCAGCAATCACTGACATTGTGAAGGTATTCGGGGAAACATTTGGCATGATTTTGGAGGACGGTTCTGACGATGGTATCATTCAAGAAGTGGAAGAACATTACGAGGAGTGGGTGCCATGATTCATGACGGAATTCGATGCAAGCGGAGTCGGGTTTATGGCTGGCGTGAAGGCGATCCGACAACGGATATTGATCTTCACGGCAAGCCGGTGGACGACAAGTATTTTGTGATTGTGAAGATCAAGGACTGTCCTTGTTTCACGAGCGATGATGGAAACCGAGTTTACAAACCGAAGGGCATCAAGCAGGCATTTGCACTGGGATATGGTGGCACCTGTTACGGGTATGGCAAACCACAGAAGGTGACGAATGGCACGGCCAGGATGATTCGGTGCGGCAAGGAAATGGATTGGTTGACCAGTTACACCAAGACGCCTGTGTATGTTGTGCAGGATGGTCATGTGTATGTTGGATCGATCTATCGGGAGCATGCAGAAAGAAAGCGAGTTCGTCATGCAGTGTAAGCAGGGACCAATGAGTAAGGCAGTGACTCGGTATTGGTTGGAGTTCTACGGGGACATTCATACTGGAACTGGTCTTTGCACTCTTTGCGGAAACACGGGGAAGATTGACACGAGGACGACAGCCAAATCTCCGAATGGAATCAATGTCGGCAGGATCAATTTTTGTATCTGTCCGAATGGTCAATGGTTTCGGAAGGATTACATGAAGAAGGAGGCTAAGCGTGAAAAAGCGAAGTGAGTTTGCGGATTTACCACCTGTTGGCTTTGAGGCACCAGTCGTGCATGAACTGAACGAGGATGCAGGCGGAGTTCCTGATGTAGTTGCGGTGACTGTCGAGTACCCGCACTGGAAGGTTGGGGATGGGATGAACGATCCCAAGGAGCGGTATCTCATTGGTCAGATCGCCATTGTTGGAAAGGGACAGAATTCGAAGGGCAAAGATCAGTTCGAGATTGTGTTTTTCGATGACAGGGGAAAAGAGCGTGGTCGAATAGCAGTGGTGAGGCCGTAAAATATCATCCCTGATTTTGAGGTTGGATTGGTAATGTAGAGATACAAGGGAGATCAAGATGAAAAAGAAAGAAGTGGATCAGGCTCAGGAGTTGGCGGAGTCGATGTCTCGGTATGTCAACGGGATGGGCAACGATGTCAAGAATGTCGTTCAGCATCTTTCCAATGAGCACCGGACACTTCAACAGGGCATCACGAAGCTTTGTGTTGCTTGGTTGGAAGAGTGCGGTCGCAAGCAGAAGGTTGGAGATTTTGATCTTCGGAACCAGGCGAGTGTGGAGTTGGGACAGAAGTTTGTCGAGCGGCTGAAACCCGAAGAGCGTTATATGCCGCTGATCTAAGGAGAGTGCTGTGGAAGACATGAAGGTCATTGAGCAGGAGCATCATAAGTGGTTTCGAGAGGAACTGATTGACAGTGGTGCCTCCATGAACATCACGGAGAAGCAGGTGAAGGTCAGTGCGGGCTATGCTGCTTCATTGAAGGCATTCGAGGCGGGTTGGCAAATCGTATGTCGTCGGATCAAGGACAAGGCTCGCTGAAATTCTCTTCCTGATTTTATCAGGATATCGGTAATGTAGTGGTATGGATGAGAGACGCATAGACGGCACACTGGTTGTCTGGGAGAAGTTCGAGTGTGACGCTGGGTGCAGGTGGACCCAGGTAGTAGGTTTTACGGCGACAGCCGTGGACGGGGATCGTTACAATGGTGTCGGATGCAAGGAAGGTCATCACATTCACAAGCGTGGCGAGACGAGTGATCGGAATGAGGCTGTGGCTTGGTATCACAACGCTCACGAGGAGATTGAATCATGAAGAAGATTGAATTCAAACTGCCGCCGACCGAATTCAGCAACGCCATGAATTCAATCTACAAGGATTGGAATTGCATGGGATGGGAAACATCGAAGGAGTGGCGGCTGTTCAATGCTGGGATGGAGTCGGCTTCTCGGATCATCGAATACTCGGCGGGGGAACTTGGGCGGAACGCTGGAAGGATCGTGCGGCAATGAGAAAGTCTGAATTACAGCAGAATGAACTGGGAGACAAGATCGTCAAGTGTGGGTGTGGTCTGCCAATGCGTCAACGAGACTGGTCGGCTCACTGGAACGGTTGTCGGGTGGGTTCGCCTGTTATAGTGACTGAAGACGATAAGCAGGCACTTTTGCTTTATGAGGAGCGTCGTCGCAAGTCGGATGAGAAACATCAGCAGTGGCTAAGAGAGGGGAAGGCGTCATGAATATCGTGGATGTGAACAATCAGAATGTGAAGGCGTGTTTGGGGTTTGAGTACAAGGGGTATGTAGTGAGTTGCTCTACCATTTTTACTCCTCACGAGGTAGTTGTTTTCGATGGGGACAAGGATGAGTATCGGGCGTTGTCCATCCCGGATGCGATCAGGTGGATTGAAACACAAGGGCTTTGAAAAATGGCTACCAAACTGGATAAGATTCTGATTCGTGACACTGGACTGACTCGTGAGGGTCGTGAGGTGATCGTGATGATGGTGCCTTCCGAAGATGGCGGGGCAATGGCATTCAAGGAGAAAGGCAAGCACGGCCAGGGAGAGACCATTTCCATGAAGAAGGTCATGGATATGGCAATGGGTCTTCCCGTATATTCCGAAGACAAAACTCCAGTGGCGGTCAAGAAGGTAGGCAAGAAGATTGACCCGGAGGATTTCACGGGAGACATCGACCTGGTTGACTTGGCTCGGTTGGAAGCTCAGTTGATGATCGCACTGGATGATTCATTTACGGATAAGGTTCGGGGTAAGCTATTCAACATCATTAGGGAGATTCGGGAAGATGTGAGAGAGGAAGCCGGATTGCCTCCACTGGTGAATGGTACGAAGGGGTATCAGGCAAAGAAACAGGAAGAGAATAAGAGAGATGAATAAGACAGTAATCTTGATGAGGGGCATACCGGGGTCAGGTAAAAGCACTCATACCCAAGCAATTTCGAAACAGTTTGGTAAGGATGGTCTTTTGTGTCATGAAGTTGTTGTTTGCAGTGCGGATGACACTTTTACAGTCAAGGTATATGGAGGTGAGACGGAATATCGCTATGATCCGTCCAGGATTGGCATCGCTCATAGTCGTTGTTTTGCCAAGTTCGTGGATGCTCTTTACGATAAGGCCGTGAAGGTTGTGATCGTGGATAACACTTTCATTCATCAGTGGGAGATGCAGAATTACATCAAGTTGGCGAATATGCTTGGGTTTGAACCGGAGATTCACGAGATGCAGGTGAATACGATTGAGGAAGTGAATCGTTGTGTTGCTCGATGCATTCACAAGGTTCCTTCAGAGGTCATTTTCAGGATGGCGGCAGAGTTTGAGCCATATGGGACGGGGACAGTTGAATCAATTCCAGTTCAATAAGGGAGACAGCAATGAAGACAGCAGTATTGACGCATATCAACAAACATGGAACGGATACCTATGTGGCCCAGGTGCCAGATTTTGCACTTGAGGCGGAAGAGATTATCAAGGCAATGGTCAAGGAGTTCAGTGTGGATTACAAGCAGTCCACACCAGAACAGGATGCGATGGGGGAAGGCGAGACTTTGGAACTGAGTCTGTATAATGAGGCTGATATTCCAGAGCTGAGTATCGAAGGCGAAAAGCCAATTCGAATCAGTACGGGGAGTTGGCGTTATTCGGAAGAGGGCGAGGAAGTCACCACATCACACAAGGGCATACTAGAAGGCAAAAAGCGGGTCTGTTCGGTGTCTAATTCTGCTAAGACCAAGGCAGAAGTAGAAGCCAACGGAATGGCCATTTCCGCCGTTCCTGAGATGCTTTCAGTTCTGCGTCAGATTGTCACGGCGGCAGATGATTTGGACAATCAGAAGGATCGGGATTTGGTTCAGGCGATAGATTGGGAGGCAGTTCGTGCGGCTTTGGAAAAAGCAGGTGGTTGAAAATTTAATCCCTGATTTTGGGGTTGAGTTGGTAATGTAGGGATGTGCGAGTAGCACAACAGGGCAACAAACAGGGCAACAACAGTAACAAGGGGCAATATGAATATCGATTCAAGTTTTGGTTGTAATGTGTGGTGGTACATTCCGGAAACGTCCGTGGATGCCATCAAAGCACAGACTCTCCTTCAGAAACACGGGTTTGAGGCTCAGGATATTCCTTTGCCTTCTCGTCACAAGGAGGTCTCGATGACGGCTTATTCGTTCTCGGATCGTCGCAGCAAGGATAATCGGCGAATCGTGGAGAAGGTCAAGGACACGCCTAACGAGGTGGTCTACGGCATTCTTGAGCGTGAGCAAGAGGGTGAGCAGGCCGCATTCGAACAGCAGACCACCGTGCGATTGGATAAGTCCACAGGTTCGGTCACAGTCGAAGGCAAACTCCAAGAAGCGGTCATGAAGGCATTGCCGGAGTACGAGGGCAAGATCGATGCCACAGACATTCGGGCCTTCTTGGGCAATGTTATCGATATGTGTTACGGAGTTGCCAAGCGTCCTTCTGGCGGCATTTATTTCGTGCCAGCCAAGTTCGCAGGGGTTTTGGAACAGGCACGGGACACCATTCAGGAGTTCAACGGTCAGGCTCGGCTCTATGTTGAGCGGGTTATGGATGGAACCCAGGAACGTCAAAATGTCTGGGAATCGGTTGAAGCTGATGTGGAATCTCGTGTGGCAGAAGCGGTTGCAGCTCTTGGTCGGATTGAGCGTCGGGTGTCGGCGGTCAAGGGACAGGGCTACAACATTCAACGGGCTGAAGATCTGATGAAGGTATACACGAGTCTTCTTGGTGAAGAGGCCAAGTTCGAAGCGGTTGCGGAGAAGATCGAAGCGGCAGTCAAGGCGGTCTCGGAGAAGATGTTCGAGATTCAACCTGACTCGGCACTGACGGTCATTCCTGAGTCCGAAGAGTTTCCAATCCAGGTGGTTGCGAAAGAGCCAAAGGCACCGAAAGAGCCAAAGGTAGTGACATCGAAGGCTACGGTTAAGCCGGTTGCAAGTCAGACGGTTGTAAGTCAGCCGGTTGCAAAGAGTGGTGGGATTGTCGAGACTGCGATCAAGATTCTGTCGGAAGCTGGCAAACCGATGACTTACAAGGAGATCGTGGATGCGGCGATTGCACAGGGTCTTTATAAGGGAACTTGCGGCGACCCGTATGTTAGCTTCAACAGTGGGTTGACCAAGGCGATTCAGAAGGGTGAGAGTCGGTTCGCTCGGGTGGGTCGTGGGGTTTATGGGATTGCGGCATAAAGAACATAGGACGAAAAACCAACCGGCTTCAGAATCTACCCTGATTTTGAGGCCGGTTTGGTAATGTAGAAGTGTAAGGGAGAACATCAATGAGTCATCGATCCACAGAAGAGTTGATCTTGGATGAGTACAGTCCAGAAGAGTATGCTGCAATGTTCGGGTGTGATCCTTGTTACGACAGGGCACCAAGAATTCCAGGAGACGGTTATCTATTCTACAACTTCGGTTCTGAGAAACAGGAACGAACGAATGATTGGCTCGATTCTTTTGTTGGAGCAATTGATCGGACGATTGCTAGTTGCGACAAGAAAGACATTGAAGGACTTGAACAGTTGAAGAATTATGTCATCACTCAGAAGGTAAATTAAGGAACAACATTATGAATTTGCAAGCAATGGCGGCACGAATCTCTGAACTGTGTGAGTCGGTTCAACATCACGCAGATTGTTATTACAACAAGGCACAATCGGAAATCACCGATGCTGAATTTGATGCATTGGTGGATGAGTTGAAGACGCTGGTGGCTGAACTCGAACGGAATAATCCTTCCGCTTCTGAAATTGATCAGGGCAAGGAAGTATTGAACAATGTCGGTGCAGTTCCTTCCTACGGTCGCAAGGTCAAGCACTCTCAGATCATGGGTTCATTGGACAAGGCAACCAAGATTTCAGAAATCGTTGCTTGGTATAAAAAGAACGCTCCGAATGGCGGCAAGATCGCAGTGATGCCAAAAATTGACGGCTGTTTTCGTTCCGATCAGAAGGTGATGATGGCGAATGGGGAAGAGCGTCCGATCTCGGAGATTAGGGAAGGAATGAGTGTGCTTTCCTACAATGAAAATACTGGCAAGACGGAGCCAAAGAGGGTGGTATCTGTTTTAGTTCGCAAGTCGGACAAGATTGATGCAAAACCAACTGGATGGATGCTTCTAAAATTCACGGGCAAGAAGGATATTGTTTGCACTGTAAACCATCCGTTTTTGACATTGAATCGTGGATGGGTGGAAGCACAAAACTTGACCGATGGCGATCAATTCGTGGAGCCAGAATTTGCCAGTTGATACTTTTAGCGTATCCGTGCTACAGTATTACGGATGCGAGAGGAGTATTAAATGAGTGGAAAGAACGTATGTGTTTGTGGGAAGAAATGCAGAGGAATCGAATGTGGTTGGTGCCGAGCCAGACGAAAAGGGCTAGAAAAGTTGCCGGTCAGATGCCCACTCTGCGGAGTGGAGTTTGGGTTGGCGAGGAGATTGTGGTCATTTTACGAAAAGAGGGGGAAATTTCCGGCGTGTCCGATATGTCACAGGAAGGTGTCTGGAAGTCGGTTTCAACATCAAACGAAGGAAGAGAGGGCAGAGGCTTTGAGCCTTTCGGCAATCAGTCGAAAGGGACATTCTTACGAGGCGGTAAAAAAGCAGTGGGAAACCATCAAGGCAGACCCAGATCAGCTCAAGAGTCTTTTGGAAAAACGGAAAGCCAATATGGGTCGGATTTGGGAGACGATGTCCGAGGAGGAGAGGAATCGGCGGGTGGGACTGTTGTTTTCATCGCACGGCAGGTCAAGGTCAAGGTCGAAGGGGAACGATGTCTTGAAGAGAATGATGCAGGACGAAGGACTCTACGATGGTTTCGTCTCAGAGCAGGTCTTTCACGGATACATTCCGGACGAGATCAATCACGAGTTGAAAATCATTGTGGAGTATTTCGGTGATGTATATCACTGCAATCCTCGAAGTTACAAGGACGAGTCTCAGTTTGTAAGTCTCATTCGGAGAACGGTTGGTCAGCAGTGGAGTCGGGACAGGAAGCGGCTCGGCGTATTCTATCAGAACGGATATTCAGTGGTGATCGTGTGGGCAAGGGATTTTAGAAACAGTCCCAGAAAAGAACTAGAAAGGATTCGAGATGAAATTACTAGGAAAAGAGTTCTTGTCGGAATCGTATGATCGTCACGACATTGAGGTTGAGGACAATCACACCTTCTTTGTTTCTGGCGTTGCCGTACACAATTGTGCCTCACGCCTAAATTACGATGATGGCAAGTTGATCCAGGCTGCGACTCGGGGTGATGGTAGCGAGGGCCAGGATGTTACTGACAACATTATGGCCACCAAGAGCATTCCAAAGTTCATTGGGGCAGGCAAGACAGTCGAGGTACGGGCAGAAGTGATTATGACTCGTGCAGTTTTCAAGCAACTCACGGAGAATGGAGTTAAGGGTGCCAATCCTCGTAATCTCGGTACAGGTAGTTTGATGGCACAGGACCCGAAGGAAACCGCCAGTCGCAATTTGAGCATCATGTCTTACGATGTGATTGGTGCTCCGGTTTTCAAGACGGAGGGTCAGAAACGGGCTTGGATGGTATCGAATCTTCCGTCCGTTCCTTTGGTGGATATGCAGGTCATTGACATTAACCAGTTTGAGACTCTTGCTTTGGAATGGGAAGCCAAGCGTCCGAATCTGGAATATGAGATTGATGGGTTGGTGATCGCATTGGATTCGATTGCGGACCAGGAGGAGGCTGGTTGGGATGGCAAGCGTCCTCGTGGTAAGATTGCCTTCAAATTCCCGCCTGAACAGAAGGTGGCGAAGGTGTTGAATATTGACTGGCAAGTTGGTCGTACTGGCAAATTGACACCAATGGCACGAATTGAACCGACACTGTTAGCGGGGAGTGTCATCCGAAATATCACGCTACATAATGCGGCGAATGTCAGAGAACTTCAACTGGATATTGGAGATGAAGTTTTGTTCTCCAAGATGGGTGACGTGATTCCGGGGATCGTTAGAAATCTGAGTATTTCTGATTGACAATTCTATTCATAATGCCGTATGCTATTGTACAACTACGGAGGTCTATATGTTGAAGAATTGCAGACGGTTGATGATGGAGTGGGATTGGAGCAGGAATGCGGAGTGCGGGATGGACCCTGGAAGATTAACAAAGGGGTCAAGCAAGAAGGCGTGGTGGATTTGTAGCAAGTGCAATGGGTCGTGGAGTGCCTCAATTTGGAACAGGACGAATGGTTCTAAAGGAAAGCCTACTGGATGTCCATATTGCTGCAATCCGCCACTTCTAGCGAGTAAAGATCGGAACCTTGAATTGATGTATCCTGATATTGCAGGGCAACTTCACCCGGTCAAGAATGGTAGTCTTTCTGTTAAGGGGATTCTTCCGTTCTCAAACAGGAAGTTGTGGTTCGTTTGTGAGAATGGTCACGAGTATGAGATGGTTCTTGCGGCACGGACCAAGCAGGGACAGGGTTGCCCGAAATGTCACAAGTCGGTGTCTCGGATTCAACTTCGGGTTTTTACCGAGATCGCTCACTTTTATCCAGATGCCGAGTTGGAAAGTCGGAGGTTGGGAGTAGAAGTTGATGTGCTGATCCCTTCTCTGAAAATGGGAGTGGAAGTGGACGGATGGAGATGGCATCGGGATAAGGTGGAGGCGGACAAGAGAAAGAATGCTGTTGTAGGAGGGAATGGATACGGTTTGATACGGTTGAGAGAGAAACCTTTGAGTGGGGTGGGAGAGATGGACGTTTTTTACCCAGAAGACCCCAATGATGGCGACATTTTGAAGGCTATTGCTGAGATATTAGATGTCGTGGAAAAGCGTTCGGGTGTGGTGAGTCACTATGGGCATCCACAAGAATTTTACGAGGAGCAGAGGTATCGTCAACTGGTTGCAGTTCGTGGCAAGATGCCGGAGGATAAGACACTTCAGTTTCGTTTTCCAGATGTGGCAAAGTTGTGGTCTAAAAGGAATGACCTCTCTCCTTCTGAGGTAAGATATGGGGAACATCGGCAGGTGTGGTGGAGATGCAAGACTGGGCATGAATTTCAGGCAGGTATCTGGAATATGATAGCGGCATTTCAAAGGGGTTCTGCGTCGGGTGGATGTCCGTATTGCTCGGGACGAAGATCATCGTCAGAAGACAATCTTGCGTTGGCGGCACCGCATCTTGTCGGGCAATGGAACTCGACACGGAATGGGGATATTAGACCGGAGGATTTTCTATCAAAGTCGAACAAGAGGGTATGGTGGGTTTGTGATAAGGGACACGAATGGGAGGCCGTGATTTCAACTAGGTTCTCAGGGTGTGGGTGTCCGGTATGTTATGGCAGAAAAATTTCCGGATTTAAGACAGAAATCGGTAATGTAAAGGAAGAGAGGATTAACGTATGAAAAAAACAGTGGAGTTTCCGACGGTGTGCCCTTCGTGTGGTGGTCTGGTTCATCTGGACGATCAGAAAGTCAACCTTTGGTGCGACAGCATCTCTTGTCCAGCACAACTAGAACGTCGGATTCTTCATTGGGTGAAGACTCTGGATGTGATGGATGTGGGGATCGGGATCGTTGGGGAGCTTTGCAATCAGGGTTTCGTCAAGGATGTGAACGACCTTTATTTCCTTACAGAAGCTCAGTTGATGTCGGTCACGGGTGGAAAATCTTCAGCCCAGAAGGTTCAGAAGGCAATCTTGGAGAAGTCTGACATTCCATTGGCGGTCTTTCTTGATGCTCTGGGCATTGATGGTCTGGGTACAACGACATCGAAGGAGGTGGCCAAGAAGTTCGGTACATTGGACAAGGTAATGAAGGCAACGGTGCAGGAGTTGGACGATATGCCGGACATTGGACCTTTGACAGCAACGAAGATTGTGAGTGGTTTGGCGGCACTGGAAGGCATGATTGGGCGGCTTGTGAAGGTCGTGGATGTGCAGGACATGGTTTCGGCAGAAGGGCCACTGAAGGGGTTGTCGTTCGTTCTCACAGGGGCTATGAGTAAGCCTCGGAAGGAGATTGAGGCGGCGATTGAGGCGGCAGGCGGGGAGAACAAGGGAAGCGTCGGGAAGGGCGTTGGATTCCTTGTCCAAAGTGATCCAAATAGCACTTCTAGTAAGACTGAGAAGGCGAAGAAGGTTGGAACGAAGGTCATCAGTGAGGATGCTTTGTGGAAGATGATTAATGGTTGAAAATTTAACCCCTGATTTTGGCGAGTGATTGGTAATGTAGGAGTATGCGGGACAGCAAGGCAATTTTGGGCGATGACCCTCGGACCACTGATTTGTAGAGTCTCGTGCAGAGGTCCGAGGGTAGCTTTTTTCTGGGGAATCAAAACAAGGGAGTAAACGATGAGCATAAAGCGGGTATGGAAGGTTCGGATTGACGGGGAGATGGTCAGCATCAAGCGAAGTGATGTCGAGAACTATCTCAATCACAGTCACGGGATGAGCGGGATTGACGTTTGAAATGCGAAAGATTAAGGGGTAAAAAGATGAACAAGAAATTGCCAGGATTGTTTGATTGCAAGGTTCGACCAATGACCGAGGAGGAATCCAAACTTTTTATTACGGTTTCATTGTTGGAGATGAAGGGTGGAGACACTCTTCAGAAGCTCGAAAAGACCTTTCTGGAGAAGCAGGATTTTCTTTATACGGTGATGACGACTCGATTGGAGGCGTTCAAAAAGATTAGTCCGACATTGGATATCGGGATCGGTCCTAAAATCTTCTGCACATTGATTTCGGATCGACCTGGGATGGTTGTGATGTGGGCACATACGCTCAACGAATTGTTCGTCAAGCAGGGCAAGCAGGTGACTCTGTCTGATTGGACGATGAAATTCCCTTATGGGATTCCGACAGAGAAAGAGTACGAGAGGATGTGGGACTTGCAAAAGGTCATTCCAGAACCGGGAGTGTTCAAGACTGACAATATGGTTGATGATTTCAAGTCTTGGAGTTTACCGAAGGTTCAGGAAAAGTAATGACTATCGAGAAAGAATTGAAGGCTATACTCGTCAAGGATGGTTTACCGGATGACATTTCGGAGAAGGTCATTGCGGTTACAAAGGCGGACCCAGAGAACAAGTCAATGTGTTCTTTGTGGTTGGACAAGCGAGATTGCTATCCTTCAGTCGTTTTTGCTCTTTGTTGGATGTCTGTTCGGAAACACGCTTTGAAGATCATTGATGCTGAATGTCCCAGGCACAGGTCTCGTAACTTATTCGTAAATCTATGAGCATTCAGTCACAATTAACACGGGAGCATGCTGGCAGGTTCGCAGTAGTCAAGGCGGATGAGCGGCAGATTCCAGTGAAGATTATATCGGTTGGGGATGGGATGGTTGGATGTTCGGTTTTGGATCAAAACACTCCAATGAGGAGCTTCAAGATTCGGTATAATGTTGATGCTAAGTTTGAGGTATTCGACACGGCAGAAGAGGCACAAGAAAGGGCGAAGGAGCTGAAATGAGTTTGAACATTTTGATTTTGGGAGACAATGGTTCTGGCAAGTCCACAGCGGCACGGATTGCGACTTTAGCACTTATTGATGCTGGGTTTTATGTTGATTTGGACGACAAGGACGATATGAACGAGGATCAGTTTAAAAAGCGGAAGAAGGCATTGAAGGGAACTAAGGTTAAGATTTCTTGTGGGCAGGCAAAGGTGGTTTCGAATCGTGGGTAACGGACTTACAGAAGTTGAGTTGGACGAAGTGGCAAAGCATATAATGCCCAAGGTGGATAATTTTGTCGCCAGTCTGAATGATGCCAATGACAAGGTGGTCAATTCAATGGGCACTCCAAAGGGTATTCTTGAGCCATCATTGGGATTAAGACCAAGGTGGGTGGCAGAAGAAGAGCGTTTTGAGGAAGTTGATGCGGCTATCAAGAGGTATACTGAGATAAAGAAATTTGTTCCCCGAGAGTGGACTGATGAATGGAACTACTTGTATGACAGGAAGTTGAAGAGGGAGATGGATGGTTCTCAAGGGGATCGGGAGAAAATAAGGTCTTCCAGGTTGTGTGTCAAGTATCGGACGGTTGTTAATGATGCGGTTGTCGGTGAATGGAAGG
>Ga0114951_10002456_pt1 | contig 20968 bp, 20 predicted proteins | sample AM7aDNAmetaG_FD_88677 | JGI IMG/M metagenome (GOLD analysis project Ga0114951, IMG submission 88677) | Freshwater microbial communities from Finland to study Microbial Dark Matter (Phase II) - AM7a DNA metaG | ecosystem: Environmental > Aquatic > Freshwater > Lake | place: Finland: Lake Alinen... | reverse complement strand
GCCCTCTTTGACGGCGGCGTTCTTGGCCTTGTCCTTCTGGCTGACGTACAGCGGAAGGGCGATGGCCGTGAGGATGCCGATGATGATGATGACGATGAGCAGCTCGATGAGGGTGAAGCCCTGGTGCGCTGCGTGCCTGCGAGCCTTCAACGTGTTCCCCGTTCGTTCGACGGCGTGTCGGTGTCTCATCTCTATTCTCGGCAATTGCGGCGAACGCAGACGGGAACATCCGTCTATGTGGTGACGAAAGCGCGCCGTCATGCGCTCTCGCAGGCGACCCGCGGCGCGCCTCTTGGCGCTCGTGCGTGAGCGAGGCTTTGTGAGTCCGGATCGTGAGCGTCGATCACCCGGGCAGTTTGGACGCTTCAGGCCGCGCGCACCTCGCGGGGAATCGCGGTACACTCTCTTCATGACGGCGACGGCCACTTCTGACGCGCGCACCACCTCCTCGTGGAGGTCGCCGGCGCTTATCGTTGCGATCTTCAGCGTGGTCCTGCTGGTCTGGCCGGCCTCCGCCGGCGCCGCCGGCCAGGCTCGCCTGCCGCAGCCCGGCCCGCTCAACCCGGCCTTCGTGGAAGCGCTGCACAAGCCCCTGGCCGGGGTGTTCGGCAAGCTGCCCAACCCCGTCAAGGTGCAGATGGGCAGTGCCCTGACGGCGCGGCAGGGGGCCGGTGCCCTGCCAATCGCCTACGATCTGCGGACGCTCGGCCGCCTCACGCCCGTCCGCGACCAAGGCACCTGGGGCACCTGCTGGGCGTTTGCCAACATCGCCGCCGTCGAATCCCGCCTGCTGCCGGGCAAGAGCTGGGATTTCAGCGAAGACAACCTCGTCACGCGCAGCGGATACGGGCCGTTCAGCGGCGGCCCGTACGAGTGGGGCGGCTGGGACTTCATGGCGGTGGCCTACCTCACACGCTGGGCCGGGCCGGTGAACGAAACCGACGACCCGTACTCCACCCCGGCCCCCCCGCAGACGAACGTCACGCGCAAGCACGTGCAGGGCGTGATCATGCTGCCCGGACGCACCGGGTTCCTGGACAACGATCTCATCAAGCGGATGGTCATGCAGAATGGCGCCCTCAGCGTGGGCATGTTCTGGGCAAGTGCGTTCGACACGTTCCACCCCGATGCCTCCGACCCGGCGGCCACCGCCACGTACTACTGCAACATCGCCGCCGGCGAGGTGTTCGATGGGTACGATGTCGGCGAGAACCACGGCGTCTGCGTTGTCGGCTGGAACGATGTCTTCCCCGCGGCGCGGTTCTCGGGCTCGAGCGCCGGCGTACCGCCGGGCGACGGCGCCTTCCTCGTGCGCAACAGCTGGGGCGCCGAGTGGGGCGACCACGGCTACTTCTGGGTCTCGTACTACGATCGCTCGTTCGCCTTCGACGACTGCACGAGCTACTCGCGCGTCGAGCCGACCAGCGACTACCGCCGCAACTATCAGTACGACACTCTCGGATGGACCGCGTCATGGGGCTACACCGGCGTGCCCGACCCCTCGGTAGCGTGGGCCGCCAACCGCTTCACCGCGAAGGGCACCGAGAGCATCGTCGCCGAAGGCTTCTACGCGCCGGCAGCAGGCACCAAGTACCAGGTGTGGGCCGGCGCCGCCCTCGACTCGCTGAAGCTGCGCGGCACCGGCACGATCGCCCTGCCCGGTTTCGCTACGGTTGACCTCACGACGCCGCTCAAGGTTCGCACCGGCACGAAGTTCGTGGTGGCGGTGCGGCTGGACACCGCCGGCGACGCGCAGCCCGTCGCCATCGAGGCACCCGCCGAGTCGTGGGAGGCACGCGCGACGGCCGCGGCCGGCCAGAGCTTCATGAGATACGGGGACGGCGATCGGTGGGTCGATTTCGCCGCCGACCCCTCGACGGCCGGCGCCAACGTCTGCCTCAAGGCCTACGCCGGCAAGTGACTACGCGAGACGCCGGGCGCCGGGCGAGCTGACCGCGGCGGACTCGACGAGGAGCCTTAGGATGCACGACCCCAAGCCCGCGGACGGCCCGCGGCCGTTTCGTCTGCGGGCCGTGATCTTCGATTTCGACGGCACGCTCACGCGTCCGGGCGGCCTCGATTTCCCGGCCATCAAACGTGAGGTCGGTTGTCCGCCCGACAGCCTCGTCCTGGAATGGATAGAGGCACTGCCCAGCGGCGCGAAGCGCGCCGACGCGTTGACCGCGCTCGAACGGTTCGAGCTGGCCGCCGCCGCCGAGTCCGAGCCCAACCTGGACGCCGAGCGCGTCGTCCGGGGTCTGCGCGCCCAGGGGCTCAAGATCGGCGTCCTCACGCGGAACGGCCTTCCGGCCGTGCTGGGGGCACTCGCGCGTTTTCGCGACCTGGACGCCGGCGATCTCGACGTGATCGTCACGCGCGACGACGGGATCCCTGCCAAGCCCGCTCCCGACGGCGTTCTTCACGCCGCGGCAGCCATGGGCGTGCCCCCCGAGGAGACGCTCGTGGTCGGCGACTTCGTGCTCGACATGCTGGCCGGACGCGCGGCCGGGTCGGTGACCGCCTACTTGACGAATGGCGGTGCCGGGGAGCTGCCCGGAAGCGATGCCGACGAGCTCGGCCCCCCGGATGAGGACGCCTGCGACTTCGTGCTGCACGGCCTCGCCGATTTGGACGAGGTGGTCAGTCTCGGCCTGCCGCTGCCTCATGGCAAGCTGCCCAACGAGTTGCTCGCCCGGTACCTCCGCGGCCTTGCGCCGGCAGACCCGTCGGTGCTCGTCCCCGCGGGCATCGGCGAGGACGTGGCCGCTTTGGACATCGGCGGCGCGGACACGCTCGTGGCGCACGGCGACCCCATCACGCTGTCGAGCCGGAAGCTCGCCGCCTACGCGGTGCTGGTCAACGCCAACGACATCGCCGCCTCGGGAGGCGTTCCCCGCTGGCTGCTCACCACCGTGGTGCTGCCCGCCGGGACCACCGCGGCACAAGCGCTGGCGCTGCTCGCCGAGCTCGGGGCGGCGGCTGCGAGCGCCGGCGTCGCCCTCGTTGGAGGGCACACCGAGGTGAGCGACGCGGTCACCCGGCCCGTCGTCTCAGCGACCATGCTGGGCACGATGCGCCGGGCAGACCTGCGCGACAAGCGCGAGGTACAGCCCGGCGACCAGGTGATCCTCACCAAGGCGCTCGCCGTGGAGGGCACGGCCCTGCTCGCCCAGGAGCTGGGCGAGCGTCTCCGCGCCCTCGGCATGGGCGAGCGTGAGCTCGAGGCCTGTGGCGAGCTTCTGAGCGGCTTGAGCGTCGTGCCGGAGGCGCGCCTCGCCGCCGGCTTCGCCGGCGTGCGCGCCATGCACGACATCACCGAGGGCGGCCTGGCCACGGCGCTTCGCGAGCTGGCCGTGGCCTGCGGGCACGGCATCCTCGTCCACCGTGAGCGCGTGCCGCTGCTGCCCGAGACCCGACGCCTCTGCGCGCTGCTGGGCGCCGACCCTCTGGGTCTCATCGCCTCCGGCAGCCTGCTCATCTGCTGCCGCCCGGACGAGACCAGGCAGCTGCTCCGGGCGCTCAGCGACGCGAGCATCGCCGCGACGGTTATCGGAGAGGTGGGCGAGAGAGGCGCCGGTGTCACCGCGCTGGAGCGCGGCCGGCCGGCGCCTTGGCCGGAGCTCGTCGCCGACGAGGCCGCTCGCCTTCTGGCGGCGCCGGGCGCCGGCTAGCCCGGCGCGCGGTCCGCGCCCGCCTGTCGGCCCGCGCCCGCTGCGGCGCCCCCCCCGCGTGGGGTAGAGTGAGCGGGTGACTCAAGCACGCGTGACCTATCGGGCCGACCTTCACGTCCACTCGCGGTGCTCGGACACCCCCACCCACGCAGGCATCCGTGCGCTGCGTGGGCGAGAGTCGTATGCCGAGCCGCTGGACGTGTACGCGGCCGCCCGCAGCCGGGGCATGGACTTCGTCACGATCACGGACCACAACACCCTGAACGGCTCGCTGGCGATCAGCCACCTGCCGGGCACGTTCCTGAGCACCGAGCTCGACACCTGGTTTCCGGAGGACGGGACTCGGGTCCACGTTGTGGCGCTGGGAATAGACGAGCGCACGTTCGCCGAAGCCCAGCGCACACGCGCGTCGATTCACGACCTCGTCGCCTGTCTGCGCGAGGCCGGCGTGGTGCACTATCTCGCGCATCCCCTGTTTGACATGACCGGCGCCTTGAGCGCCGACACGGTCGAGCGCATGCTCCTTCTGTTCAACGTCCTCGAGGGCCGCAACGGCGCCCGCGTGAACCGCTGCAACGGGCTGCTCCGCGAGATCGTCGCGTCCCTGACGCCCGAGAGGATCGCCGAGATGGCCCGGCGCCAAGGCATCGCGCCGTACGGCGAAACCCCCTGGCGCAAGGCTCTCGTCGGAGGGTCCGACGACCACAGCAGCCTCTTCGTGGCCGGCGCGTACACGGTGGCTTCCGGGGACGGCACCGTGGAAGGCTTGCTCGCCGCCGTCGGGCGCGGCGATTGCGAGCCGGCCGGCGCCGACGGCGATGCCCGCCTGCTCGCGCACAGCATCTACACCCCGGCCTTCTGGAAGCTCCGCGAGATGCTGCGCCTCGACGAGCCCACGCCGCGCCGGGGCCCTCTCAAGCTCATCCGCAAGGGTTTCGGCCGCGTCGGTCCCGACGTGCCCTTGCTCGAGAAGACCATTCGCGGCGTGCGCAGCATCGCTCCGGGCCTCTATCGCGGCGACGACGGCCGAGGCCCGGCGTGGGAGGCGCTGCTCGAGCAGGAGATCGGCTCACTGCTCGCGTCCCCCGGCGGCATCTACTCCGTCGATGGACGGGAGCTCAACCGCCGCATCTTCAGCGTCGCTCAGCGGCTCGCCGCCGACGTCGTCAACCTTCACCTGCAGCCGCTCGTCGACCCCTCCGTGAGCCTTGGTCGCAAGCGCTGGCTGCAGTCGGTCTTCGCCGTCGGCATGGTCCATTTCCTGCAGCTGCCGTACTTCATCGCCTGGAGCCTGCAGAGTCGCGACCGGGCTTCGCAGGAGCGGCTCCGCCGGCACTTTCACTGTGGGGCACCCTCGGAGCCAAGGATCGCCGTGTTCACTGATACCTTTGACGAGGTCAACGGGGTCTCGGTGAGCATTCGCCGGCTGGCGGAGACCGCGGCGGAGCGCGGCATCGCCCTCGAAGTCATCACGTCCACGAGCGCCCCGAGCGCACGGCGCGACGGCGTCGTCAACTTCCAGGCCAGCGCGTGGCGCCCCCTGGCGCTCAACCCCGATTACCCTCTCGTGGTCCCGCCGATCGTGGCCGTGCTCGACTACCTCGAGGAGAACGATTTCACGGCCCTCCACGTGAGCACCGCCAGCGGCACCGGCCTTGTCGGGCTGCTGGCCGCTAAACTGCTGCACCTGCCCATCACGGGCGCCTTCCACACCGACTTGCCGCGCTACGCCGAGCGCCTCTACCCGGGCACCGCCGTGCAGAAGAGCACCTGGCGCTACGTCACCTGGTTCTACAGCATGCTCGACGAAGTGTTCGCGCCGTCCCGCGCGACCGCCCGCGACCTCGTGGCTCGTGGCGTCGACCCCCGGCGCGTGCGCGTGCTGCCGGCGTGGGTGGACGGAGATCTCTTCTCACCGTCGCGGCGTGACGACGGCCTGCGTGCGCGTTGCCATGTGAACGGAGGACCGCTGCTCGTGTATGCGGGGCGAGTCGCCCGCGAGAAGAGCGTGGATCTCCTGGCGCGGGCCTTTCGCGATGTGATCGACGGCGGAGCATCGGCGCACCTCATCGTGGCCGGTGACGGCCCATACCGTGCGGAGATGGAGCAGCTTCTTGCCGGCTATCCGGCGAGCTTCCTGGGGTTTGTGCCGCAGGAGGAACTGGCCCGCGTGTACGCCTCCAGCGATCTGTTCGTCTTCCCGAGCAGCACCGACACCTGCGGCCTCGTAGTACTTGAAGCCCAGGCCGCCGGGCTGCCGGCGATCGTCAGCGATCGCGGAGGGCCGGGGGAGTACGTGCAGCCCGGCCTCACCGGCCTGGTCGTGCGCGGCGACGATCGCGCGGCGCTTGCCGACGCCATCCGCAATCTGCTCGCCGACGAGGACCGCCGCCGCGCCATGGGCCGCGCCGCGAGGGAGCACGTGCTCGGCATCGCCGGCGCGCCGGCGGTGCACGGTGACGCCATCCTGGGCAGCCTCGGGGGACCGTCGCCGGCCCCCGGCTGGCGGCACTCGCAGGGCGTCAGGAACGCGGTGTCCCTGAGGACGAAGAGCCGCGTCCCGGCGGCGCGCGCCTGACGCCCGGCTTGAGGCCCACGGCAACGCGCGGGCGGGGCGGCCCTTTCGGCCGCCCCGCCCGCGTCGCGCCCGCGGGCCCCGCCGCGCTCCCGCACACGTTGAGTGTGGAGCGCGCCTGCGCTGAGTCCCGCGTTGGCTACGCTGCGCCGGCTACCGCGCGCTGCGCCTCGCGGCGCACCGCGCGGTGATCGGCCCGACGGTGGTCAGTCGCCCTCGGCGAGCAGCTCGTAGATGCGCTTGCGCGCCTCGGCGAGGATCTCGATCGTCGCCTCGACCTGCTGCGCCGAGCCCGTGGTGCCGACTTGCTTCACGGCGGCACCGATCTGGAACACGGCCTTGCGCAGCTTGAAGCGCGGGCCTTCGTCGCCGCCCTCGGGGCGCTCCCAGGGCACGCCGTGGCGTTCCTTGCTCGCCTCGGCCTCGGTCTTGCCCGCCTCGGTGAGCGAGAACACGCGCCGGCCTTCGATCTCCTCACCCTTGACGAAGCCCTGGTCTTCGAGGAGCTGCAAGGTGGGGTAGACCGAGCCCGGGCTCGGGCGCCACATGCCGCCGCTGCGCTCTTCGAGCCGCTGCATGATCTGGTACCCGTGCATCGGCTCTTCGGCGATCACCGAAAGGATCGCGGCGCGGACGTTGCCGCGGCGCGCCCGCGACCAAGGGCCGTGGCCGTGGCCGTGCGGGCCGCAGGAGCCGTGCGGGCCGAACTTGAAGCGTGCCGGCCCGCAGTCGCCGGGAGGGGTCTGGGCGCGTTCGTGGCCACACCGGAAGCTGAAGCCGCGCGGTGCGTCAACCCCGTCCGGGCCGCCGCAGCGGCCCTGATGCTCTGTAGACCGTGTCATGTTCTTCCTTTCCGATAACGCTGTAACGCGATATATCGTAATGCATCGTGTCCAGATGTCAAGCGGCGCAAACGCGACCGTTGCCCGCAGCCGGCAAATCGCGAGACCGGACCGGCGGAGTCGGTCGCGGCGACATGCGATACAATGCCCGGCGCATGATCCGCTACTTGGACACCCGTGGTCTCAGCGACCGCCCGCGCACGTTCACCGAGGCCATCCTTGAGGGCATCGCCCCGGGCGGCGGCCTTTTCGTCCCCGAGCGACTGCCGCACTTCGGGCTCGACGAGATCGTGGCGCTCGCGGCGCTGCCGTACCGCGAGCGCGCGGCGCGGGTGTACGAGGCCTTCGGCCTCGACGTCTCCGCCGCGCGCGTCCGCGAGATCGCCGCCGCCGCCTATGGCGCCAACTTCGACGACCCGGCCGTCGCCCCGGTGCGCGAAGCCGCCCCGGGGCGCTTCGTCCTCGAGCTGTGGCACGGCCCCACGCTGGCCTTCAAGGACATGGCGCTGCAGTGCATGCCGCTGTTCTTCAGCGAGGCGCTGGAGCAGGCGCACGCCGGCGCCGCGACCAACCTCGACTTTCTCATCCTGGTCGCGACCTCGGGCGATACGGGCGTAGCGGCGCTCAACGGCTTCGCCGATCGCGCCCACACGAAGATCTGCGTGTACTACCCCGACGCCGGCGTCTCGGCCCTGCAGGAGCTGCAAATGGTCACGCAGCCCGGCGACAACCTCACCGTATTCCGCCTGGACGGCGACTTCGACGCCTGCCAGAGCGCCGTGAAGGCAGTCTTCGACGACGGTGCCTTTGCAGAGGAACTGGCCGGTCGGCACGGCTTGGCGCTCTCTTCGGCGAACTCCATCAACTGGGGCCGGCTCATGCCGCAGATCGCCTACTACGTGAGCGCCTACGCCGACATGGTCGCGCAAGGCGCCGTGGGCGCCGGCCTGCCGCTGGACGTCTGCGTGCCGACGGGCAACTTCGGCAACATCCTGGCCGCGTACTACGCCAAGCGCATGGGCGTGCCGCTGGGCCGTTTGCTGTGTGCCAGCAACGCCAACAAGGTGCTCTCCGACTTCATCGCCACGGGCGTCTACGACATCGCGGCGCGGGGTCTGGTCAAGACGCCCTCGCCGAGTATGGACATCCTCATCTCGTCGAACCTCGAGCGTTTGCTTTTCGACATGTGCGATGACCACGCGCTCGTGCGGGGGTGGATGACGGAGCTCAAGGAGGCGGGCCGTTTCGCGGTCGACGATTCCACGAGACTGAAGCTGCAGGCCGAGCTTACCGGCGCCTGGGTCGACAACGACGCCTGCCTGCGCACCATCGGCCGCGTGCAGCGCGAGCACGGCTACCTGCTCGACCCGCACACGGCCGTGGCGTGGCAGGTGGCCGAGGAGCTCGGCGGCACGGGCACTCCCACGCTGATCGTGAGCACTGCGCACTGGAGCAAGTTCGCCGCCGACGTCGTCCGCGGCCTGCGCGGCGTGCCGGCCGGCGAGCCGATCCCCGGCGCCGGCCCCGACATCGGCCTGCTCGACGTCGTCACCGAGCTGGCGCCGGGCGCCACGGTGCCGCCGCAGCTGCAGGCCGTGCGCGAACGCCCCGTGCGCTTCGACGCCCGCGTTGAACGAGGCCGAGACGCCGTGGAGGCCAGCCTGCGCGCCTGGCTCGGCGACTCAGCGCTCTAGCAGCTCCTTCAGCGGGCCCAGGTAGTAGTCGTCCCAGCCCGCGTCGAACTCGTCGGCCTCGTCGTCGGGCACGTTCGTGTGCGCGAGTGTGAGCCTCGTCCCTTCGCCCTCTGGACTCAGTTCGAAGGTCACGACTGACGCCTCGTCCCACTCGTCGTCGCCCCACCACTCCTGCACCAGCCTGACGGGCGGCTCGGCCGTCGTGACGGTGCCGTGGATGTCGCCGCCCCAGAACGCGAAGGCGGCGCCGGCCTCGGCGCGGATCTCGGCGGGCCCACCGCCCCACTCTTCGATCACCGCGGGGTCGGTCAAAGCGCGCCAAACCGCTACGGGCGGCGCGCCGATGAAGTAGCTCTTGCTCACGTCCATGGTTCACCCCCGGTCGGATGTCATGCCGAGGTGATGCCCGGCGCCACGCCGCACGAACCCTCGAATGGAAGGCCTTCAGCCCGCGTCGCCAACATCGCGGAACCCAGTAGTCGCAGAATGCGAACCTTGACACATGTAAACGGAATGTTTATGCTTCGCACGTGATCCAGACCTTCGCCGACAGCGAAACGGAACGCTTCTCCACCGCAGGCAAGTCCCGCCGTATGCCGACGGAGATTCGAAAGCGCGCAGCCATGCGGCTTCTTCAGTTGAAGGCGGCCACCCGGATCGAGGATCTGCGGCTGCCGCCCTCCAACCGACTGGAGCAGCTACGCAGAAACCGCGCCGGTCAGTGGAGCATGCGCATCAACGACCGGTGGCGCGTGTGCTTCCGCTTCGAGAACGGCGATGCCTTTGACGTTGCGATCGTGGACTACCATTGAGAGGAGACGGCATCATGGCCAAGATGGGCTTGCCCGCCATTCACCCGGGCGATTTCCTGGCGGAAACGCTGGAGGAGCTGGGCCTTTCTCAGGCGGCGTTCGCGCGGGCCATCGGGGTGTCGCCGATGCGGATATCGCATGTGATCAAGGGCGCGCGTCCAGTGACCGCCGAACTGGCCCTGTTGTTTGGACGGGCTTTTGATCAGTCGCCGCAGTACTGGCTCAACCTCCAGGACGACCACGACCTGAAGACCGCCGCCGCCCGTATCGGGCCACGCCTGCGCGCCATTCATTCCGTCACTCACGCGTAGGTCCTATTCCGCGACCGGGGCCAGCGGCAGGACGATGCGGCTCGGCCGCTCGCCGTCGTGGTACACCGCCTGGTGGGCCACGCGCAGATCGGAGGCAGCGTCGACGCCGAAGGCGTGGCCGGTGTTCGGGTTGCGGTCCCAGCGGTCGAAGGCGCTGCTCGAAACCTCGACCCCCACGCGGTGGCCGGCGGCGAGCTCGTAGCCCGTCGCCGCCATGTCGACGCGCAGCTCGTAGACCTCGCCGGGCGTCGCCGGTGACCCGGCGTGCTCGCCGGCGCCATCGCGGAAGCGCAGCCGGCAGATGCCCTCCTGCACGAGCTGAGCGTAGCCGTCCGGCCAGATGTCGACCAGCGTGACGGTGAAGTCCGTGTCGGGCGCCGACGTGCCCACGAAGAGCGTCGCTTCAAGTGGCCCAACGATCTCGAGCGGCTCGGCGAGCGGCGCCGTGACGTAGCCGAGCACGTCCGCGCGGGCCACGATTTGGCGGCGGTCGGCGAGCGTCTTGGCCGCCGCCCAGGCGTCCTTGCCGACCCAGTAGTCGGCCGGCGCTGCCGGGTCGTAGTCGAAGCGGTCCGGCGGCTCCGCGGCGGGCGGTCGCTGCGACAGCCCGCCGCCGCCCCGCAGGTAGAAGTCCGTGAACCGCGTCCCGGGCAATGGCCACGCGGCGCCCTCCCGCCAGCGGTCGGCGCCGAGGATGTAGGCGCGCACGCGCGCCGTCTGCGCGAAGTCATCGCTCTCGCCGTGCCTGAGCCAGTGATCGAAGAAGCGACAGACACGATCGTTGGTGATGCCCTGCATGTCCAGGCTGAGGCGCCCGGCCCTTCCCGTCTGCTCCGTGGTCAGCTCGTGATCGGCGGGGCTGATGGTGAGCCACTGGTTCTGGCGCACGGTGTCGTACACGTTGCGCTCCTGGATGCCCCGCCAGCCCTCGAGCGAGCCGCGCAGGAAGTTGTCGTACCAGCCGGTCCAGTGGAACACCGGGATGTCCAGCTTCTCCCACAGCTCCGTGAGGTCGAAGCCGGTCCACAGCTCGTCGCGCTCGGGATTGGACATCGCCAGATCGTAGAGATTGCTGGGCAGGTTCGCAGCTCGAGGCAAGTCCTTGAGCGGGAGGTGCCCCGGGTCCAGCCGCAGCCAGTTGATGTAGCCGCGGTGGGCCTGGTCGCAGATCCACAGGCCCGTGGTCTTCAGGCAGAAGGCGCCGTTCTCGAAGAGCAGACGGTACAGGTCGAGGCCCATGTCGCCGGGGGCCAGGCAGCGAAGAGCGGGATGAAAGCGCGTTGCCGCCGCCCACTGCGTGAGCGCGAAGTAGGACTCGCCGACCATGCCGACCTGGCCGTCGCACCAGGGCTGCGCGGCGATCCAGGCGATGGTGTCGTAGCCGTCGTCCGCTTCGTGGACGACGGGGAACCACTCGCCCTCAGAGGCGAACTTGCCGCGCACGTCCTGGATCACGCAGACGTAGCCCCGGCGCGCCCAATACCGGCCGTGGGCGGGCATCGCGGCGTAGGGCTCGTCCTTGCCATACGGGAGGCGGATGAGGACGGCCGGGAGGCCCTCTTCGAGCGCCCGGCCGTCCTCGTCCGCCGGCCGGTACACATTGGTCGAAAGGCCCACGCCGTCGCGCATCGGCACCCTCACGCCGCACTCCTCGACGACCCCGAGGAAGCGTGGCGGCAGCTCTGTCAGCAGCTCGCGCTTCGGCAGCCTGACCCGCTTGTCGTACTCGATGAACGCTCTGACCGCCGCCCATTTGGTATCGGCGCGCACGTAGCCCAACGGTCCCCTGCCCACGCGGTGCTGTGCGATCACGCCTGCCTCCCCATCGGTGGTCCTGTCGACGATCCCGGAGCGCGTGACCAGTCTATCCCTCAACCTCCGTGCCCTGCGCGTGACGTGGGGCACCATGCGGGTATAGTTGCCGTCGAACGCACGTCGCTCTTCGCGACGCGGCGACCCCGAGATGGAGGCAAGAGATGAGAATGCGAAGAAGGCCGCTGCTGGGAGCCGCGGTAGTAGGCGGTGCGGCGTACCACATGGGTAAGAAGGGCGCCCAGGCCAGCCAGCAAGAGGCGGACCAGAACGCGCAGATCCAGGAGCTGCAGCAACAGCAGGCACAACAGCAGGCCCCTCCGCCATCCGCGCCGGCACCCGCTGCCGCCGCGCCGGTCGCGGCCGCAGGCGGCGAGAGCATCGCCGATCAGCTCACCAAGCTCAAAGGCCTGCTGGACGCGGGTGTGCTCACGCAGGACGAGTTCAACACCGCCAAACAGCAGGCGCTGGCGGGCGGCTGAGCCGGACCTTCTGAAAGGAGATCGAAATGGCAATGGGTCCGGTACAGATCCTTGTGGTGGGTTACGGCGCGGGCGCTGAGTTCAAAGGCGAGGCGCTTGACGCGCTGAAGCGACTGCGCGATCAAGATATCGTGCGGATCGTCGACCTGCTCATGGTCCACAAGACCGAGGACGGCACGATCGAGAAGATCGAGATCGCCGACGACAGCGAGCTCGCCAAGCTGGGAGCCTTCGCTGGAGCACTCATCGGCTTCGGAGTCGCCGGCGAGGAAGGCGCCGAGGTGGGCGCGATCGCCGGTGCCGAAGCGGCCGCCCAAGAAGGTTCGCTCTATGACGACGAGGACGTGTGGTACATCGCCGACGCCATCCCCGAAGGATTCAGCGCGGCCATCGCCGTCCTGGAGCACCGCTGGGCTATCCCCATGCGCGACGCCGTGGCGCAGTCTGGCGGGGTCTTGCTGGCCGACAGGTGGCTCCACCCCCAGGACCTCCTCGCTGTGGGCGCCGAGATCGGCCTGGAGCTCGATGACTAGGTCGCTTGGCGACGACGTGCCGGGCCGGCGACTGCGGGCGGCGGGAACGCCGCCCGCAGTCGCCGGCCAAGAGGACCGCCGGACGGCCGGGCACGACCGGCGGCCCAGAAGATGCCGAGGAGGCGTTTGGTGAACACGCGACCGGCGCGTGATCTGCCCGACGGCGCAGCGGCGGCCGTCGGCGCTCCCGACGCCGCTCCGCGGCGCGCCGGGCTGGTGCTGCTCACGCTCATCCTCGTCGCTTCGGTCGCCAACCTCAATCTTGCCGTCGCGAATGTTGCGCTGCCGGAGATCGGCAAGTCCTTCGCCGCGTCGCAGACGCAGCTCGACCTCGTCGCCGTCGGCTACTCACTGGGCCTCGCCGCCTCGGTGCTCTACTTCGGCGCCATCGGCGACCGCTACGGACGAAAGCTCCTGTTGGTGGTCGGGATGGCGGTCTCGCTGCCGGCGGCCCTCATCGCCGCATTCGCGCCGTCGGTTCAGCTCCTGATGGCCGGCCGCGTGCTCGGAGGGCTCGCGGCCGGCATGGCCTACCCCACGACGCTCGCGCTCATCACGGCGCTGTGGTCCGGCACCAGGCGCACCAAGTCCATCGCCCTCTGGTCGGGCATCGGCGGCGCCATGTCCGCCCTGGGCTCGCTGCTTGCCGGTGCCATGCTGGTGCACTTCGCCTGGGGCTCCGTCTTCCTCGTCACGATCCCCGTCGCCGCAGTGGGCCTCGTCCTGGCCGTGATCCTCGTGCCCGCGCACGTCAACGAGACCAGCGAGCCTGTGGATAACTTCGGCGGCATCGTGTCCATCTTCTTCGTCGCGGCGCTCGTCCTGGCGATCAACTTCGCGCCCGAGCCCGGTATGGGCACGCGGGCGCTCGCGCTCGCCGGCATCGCCGCCGCCGGAGGCGTCGTCTTCTTCCTGAGACAGCGGGCTTCAAAGAACCCGCTGTACGACCTCAAGATCGCCGGGAGGCGCCCGTTCTGGGTGGCCGCCGTCGCGGGCATCATCGTGTTCGGGACGCTCATGGGCGCCCTGTTCGTGGGCCAGCAGTTTCTGCAGAACGTGCTCGGCTACTCGACCATGTCAGCAGGGGCCGCCGTCCTGCCGGCCGCCGCCCTCATGGTCGTGACGGCGCCCGTCTCAGCGCGGCTCATCGGACGTTTCGGCTCACGCGTCACGTTGCTCTCCGGCTACCTCTTCTGTCTGCTGAGCTTCATCGTGATGCTGACGCTCTGGAAGGAGGGCATCGGCTACTGGCCGGTCGGCCTCGCGTTCGCCTTCATAGGCGTCGGCGTCGGGCTGGCGGGCACGCCGGCGGCGCGCGCTCTCACCGGCTCGGTGCCGGTGCGACGCGTGGGCATGGCCTCGGGCACAGCGGACCTGCAGCGCGACCTCGGCGGCGCCATCATGCAGTCGATCCTCGGGGCGGTGCTGACGGCCGGCTACGCGGCCGCCTTCGCCGCGTCGATCGCCGCCGCGCCCAACAGCCAGAACGTCTCCCAGAACGTCCGCGCCGAGCTGCAGAAGTCCTTCGCCAGCGCGGCAGCGGTGGCGCAGCAGTACCCGCAGTACGCCGCTCAGATCACGGCCGCCGCCAAGGCGTCGTTCCTGCAGGGCGCCGAGTGGGCCTACGCCGCCGGCGTCATCTCCATCGTCCTCGGCGCCGCCATCGTCTTCTTCCTGTTCCCACGGAAGGACGATGAATCGCGGCTCCACGCCGGGTACCAGGTCGCGGACGCGGCCGGCACGCAAGAGGCCGTCTGACTGACTTGCCGCCTGCGGGCGGTCGACCCCCGGCAGACGTCAGCTTTCGGCCGGGTCCTCGCTTTCGAGACCCGGAACGTCGCTGCTGAGGTTGCCGCGGACCAGGCGCTCAAGCCCGTCGGCGACCGCGGCCTCGTCCATGTCTTCGATCCCGCCGGCTCCAGGATCTCACGCTGCTCTACGGGCTCTTCGACACCCTCGACCGCGACCGTTTCTGTCCCACCCTGAAGGCTACTATCAGAGAGGTCCAGTAGCTTGGCCCCCTGCCGGCGGCCGAGGAGACGTGCGGCGGGCACGACCACGGCAAACAAAGGCGACCCAGCACCATTTCACCGGCGGCCCGAAGAGCCGAGGGAACGCGCGGGGTTCCCGCGGTCGCCGGTCAGCCGCGGCGTCGCAGCCAGCGCCGGATGGTCCGCACCGGGAGGAGCAGGTAGACGCCGATGAAGACGTACAGCACCAACCCGACGTAGGGCTGGATGACACCGCATACGGTGGCGACAGCGTAGAAGATGAGGCTCGGCGCGAGCTGGTACGTCACTCGGCGCTCTTCTTGGCGCTCCTCTGCGGCGTCGCTCCCGAACAGACCTTCACGCTCGGCGTAGCGCCCAAGAACGATCAGCATCAGGCTCATCAGGAACAGCACGAGGCCGAAAAACGCGACCGCCGCGTGCTCCCCGCCGCGCTCTGAGTCCAGCAGACTCAGGTACTCCTGCATGACCCTGGTCGGATACGGCAGGAAGGCGACGAGCAGCAGAAGCAGGAGGTTCAGCCGCAGGAAGCCCGCGTCGACGCGCTCGAGGGCCTCGGTCAGCGCACTGTGCTCGATCCACACGATGCCGATGCTCATGAAGGCGATGAAGTAGGACAGGTACACAGGCCGTTGATCGAGGAGCGCCGAAAGCAGGTGGCTGCCCGCATGCTGCGGCACCGCGATCTCGATGACCAGCAGCGTGATGGCAATGGCGAAGACGCCGTCGCTGAACGCCTCCAGTCGGGTCTTGCTCTTGACTCCCATTGCCGGCGACGTGTCGGCCATGCCGAGACCTCCCTGTCCGCCCGCGCAGACCGGACATCTGGCGCGCGCGGGATCGCTGGTCCAATGACGGCGGTCGGTCACCTCTCTTCCGGCGCCCGCCCGCCGCTCCGATCTTCTTCATCATACCGGCCCGCTTTAGCATCTGGCACACGGGCATTATTGTGCGCTTCAGCATGAGGCGCACCTGCCGGCTCTCGAGTTGTTCGTGCAATTCCGCCAGCACGTCATCAGTAAGTACGTCCAGGTTGGTGGTCGCGCCAGCCTCGAAGTCGGCGGGCTGCAGAACACAGCCACCCAGCTCGGCGCCTCACTCGGCACGGCGCTGGCAGGCCCAATGCTCAGCGCCGCCCTCGTGGCCTCGTTCCCGACCGGGATCGAGCAGAACGCCAACGTGCCGCAGCAGATGAGGGATCAAGCCAACGTCAGCCCGGCGGGCGGCTCTCTCGGCCACCCGACGCTCCGTCTACGACTTCTTTCAGTGCAGCAGGTTGACCACGCCCTGCGCAGTGAACAGGGCGCCCATCAGGCCGAACACGATCATTACGATGATGCGATTGTGCCTGGTGAGCCAGCCCCGAAGCAGCCTCAGATGCTCCCGCGCCCAGACCGGGCGAACCAGATAGAGCACCAGCGGCACGATGACGGTCGACACGCTGAGAAGGATGAAGAAGGCAAGTGCCGTCGCTGCCTGCGACGTGCCGACCTCGGCCTTGCGGATCTTGCCGGCGCCCGCTGTGAGCAGGGCGTAGTTCATCAGCACGACGGCCATGACGATGGCTGCGCTCAGCCCGGCCTTGTCGATCAGCCGTATCCAGCCGGGTGGCTTGCCCGCGGCGGAGGGCTTGGCGTGCCACTGCCGCGCGGCGATCGCCAGGAAGAAGACGCCGGCCAGCGTTTGCGCTGCCGCCTGCGTCGTGGTCGCGGAGCTCTGTGACGACTGGCTGGCGAGCACGAAGATGGTGAGAACGCCCACAGTGAGCATAACGACGACCAGAGTAGCGATGAACGCGGACGCGTTGCGCCTGCCGCTGTCGGTGGAGAGGAGCGCCACCACGGCGATGATCGGCATCGGATTGAGGGCGATGGCAAGCGCCGGCAGAATCAAGCTGATGATGAGATGGCTCACGGGCGACCGCACGCTCCTTCCGCACGTCGACCGCAGTGACGCGGCGGCTTGTCGCACGTCACGCGAGTGAGGGCAAGGCCGTTCACACGGTCGGGACCCTCACGGCGCGGGCTGGCGAAGCATCCACGTGCCGCGCCGTTGGCCGTGGATCACGTCGCCCTCCATGCCACGCCGGCGCCTCATCGACACTCTCGCGACGCGTGAGCGGCCACCGTCGCGCCATGAGGTGAGCGCGCCCTCGTACAGCACGAGGAGCAAGGCGATCAGCCACCACGAGGACGCGACGAGGATCAGGAGCAGCAGGCCGACGACCAGGCCGGCGATCTTCTCGCGCATGTCGCTGTGCGCGAAGGCTCACGTTCTTCGCCTCAAGCCGCGCCAGCTCCGCGCGCATCTCCTCTTCGTTCATGCCGACCGCCCCCTTGTTTGCGTCCAGCGGCTCATGGCCGCTGCGTGATCCTCTGACTGCTGTCGACTGTGACCAACCGTATCTCGCAATTGCCCGCGGTGCCATGCTGGTGCCCCGCGCGATTCTGTCACGCGACCTTCCCTGACGCTGCCTCGGAGGCTGAGACACGATGTCGCGCCTGGCTCAGCCTCTGCTGCGGTCCCTGACGAGGTAGGCGACGATCAGCGCCGCGGGGAAGAACAACAGGCTGAAGACCACGAACGGCAGGAAGTTGTGCCCGTTGCGGCCGGCGACGCGGGCCGCCCAGACGGCGACGGCGATCCAGACAGTGAAACAGATCGCCCAGGCGACAAACGACATGTCCGTCCTCGAGTGCGGTTCAATTGCTCGGTGCAGGTCGCTCAGGCTTGGAGGCGGTCGCGCAGGTCCGCTTCGGGCTCCGCTCCGCTACACTGGCTCCAAGAGACGACCCAGCGATGATGGCAGCGAGCGAGGGGACCTGGCGTGAGTGGGATGCAGAACGGGCGGGGCGGTGTCGTCGCTCCCGACGTGCCGCCGGGCGCACCGCCGGCCTTCCACCTGCTTGCCAAACCGACCGGCTCTGCGTGCAACCTCGATTGCGCCTACTGCTTCTTCCTCGAGAAGGAGAAGCTGTACCCCGGCGCGCGCTCGCGCATGAGCGACGAGCTGCTGGAGCGCTACATCCGGCAGCTCATCGAGGCGCATCGCGCGCCCGAGGTCACGATCGCCTGGCAGGGCGGCGAGCCGCTGCTCATGGGCCTCGAGTTCTTTCGCCGAGCGCTCGCTCTGGCGGGCAAGCACGCCCGCCCGGGGATGACCGTGAGTCACTCGATCCAGACCAACGGCACCAAGATCAACGGCGACTGGGCGCGCTTCTTCAAGGACAACGGCTTCCTCGTCGGCCTGAGCCTCGACGGTCCCCGCGCCTTGCACGACGCTTACCGCCGCGACAAGGCCGGCAGGCCCACCTTCGACAAGGTGATGCGCGGCCTGGCGGCGCTCCGCGAGCACGGCGTCGAGTGGAACGCCCTGACGACGGTGAACGCCGCCAACGCCGCGCATCCCGTAGAGGTCTACCGCTTTCTGCGCGACCAGTGCGGCGCGCGCTTCATCCAGTTCATCCCCATCGTGGAGCGGCCCACCGAGAGCGGCGTGCCCTACGGCGAGACGGTCACCGACCGCTCGGTTGCGCCGGGCCAGTGGGGCGATTTCCTCAGCGGCGTCTTCGAGGAGTGGGTACGGCGCGACGTCGGCGAGGTCTACGTGCAGATGTTCGACGTCGCCCTGGCCAACTGGTACGGCGAGCCCGCGGGGCTTTGCGTGCACTCGCCGACCTGCGGCGCGGCGCTCGCCCTGGAGCGCAACGGCGACGTGTACGCCTGCGATCACTTCGTCGAGCCCGCCTACCTGCGGGGCAACATCGGCGAGCGCCACCTCGCGGAGCTCGTCGGCTCGCCTGAGCAGCGGCAGTTCGGTCGAGACAAGCTCGACACGCTGCCGCAGTACTGCCTCGGCTGCGACGTGCGCTTCGCCTGTCACGGCGGCTGCCCCAAGGACCGCTTCACGAGGACTCCGGCCGGCGCCATGTCGCCCTCAGGCGAGTCGCTGGCCGGCGAGCCGGGGCTCAACTACCTGTGCCCCGGCTTCAAGGCGTTCTTCCATCACATCGACGCGCCGATGCGTCGCATGTGCGAGCTGCTGAGGGCCGGCCGCGCGCCGGCAGAGATCATGGCCGAGCATGGGGCCGGCGAAGCCGGCAGCGCGACGCAGGGAGGCGACTGACATGGCCCGACCCGTCGTCGACGAGGATCTCTGCACCGGATGCGGTAGCTGCGAGGCGGCGGCCGAGGAGTGCCCGGTGGACGCCATCTCGCTCGAGTAGCGCTCGACCACCGGCCCAACCGCTGAGAATCGCCCCTGCGTTTCCGGTGCCCGCACGAGCGGGGCCGTCGGTCAGCCGCGCCGGGGGGAGTCGTCTATCGACGAGCATACTTTCGTGAACATCATTACTTGACATGAGGATTTTCAAGGATAGGCTCGGCCGTATGATACCGCGGCCAAATGGCATAGACGAGATCGAGCGCACGCTCGCCATGCATCCGATCGCAGCCCTGCTGGGCCCCCGCCAATGTGGCAAGACGACGCTGGCGAGGATGATCGCTGAGCGTCAGCCGTCCACCTACTTCGACCTCGAGAACCCCGTTGATGTCCGCCGCTTGTCCGCGCCCCTCAGCGTGCTGCAAGAGCTCCCCGGACTCGTGATCATCGACGAGGTGCAGAGGCGACCAGACCTGTTCGAGCTGGTGCGGGTCCTCGTGGACAGGCCCCGGAGCGCGGCTCGATTTCTGCTCCTCGGTTCGGCTTCGCCGCACCTGGTCAAGGGCGTTTCCGAATCACTCGCCGGGCGCATCGGATTCATCGACCTGTCCGGCTTCGATCTCACGGAGGTCGGCGCCTCCGCGCGCGACCGACTCTGGCTGCGTGGCGGCTTTCCGCGGTCCTTTCTCGCAGCCGACGATTCCGCCAGCCAGGCATGGCGCCAGGACTTCATGCGCACGTTTCTCGAACGGGATATCCCGCAGCTCGGCATCACGATCCCGGCGGAGACCCTGAGGCGCTTCTGGACGATGGTCGCCCACTATCACGGGCAGGTCTGGAACGCGGCGCAATTCGCCCGCTCGATCGGCACATCCGAAACGACGGCGCGCCGCTATCTCGATATCCTCTGCGGCGCCTACATGGTTCGAATCCTCCCGCCGTGGTTCGAGAACGTCCGCAAACGCCAGGTCAAAGCACCCAAGACTTATGTTCGCGACAGCGGGATCCTCCATGCGCTCCTTCAGCTGACGACGCTGGCCGACGTTCAATCGCACCCCAAACTGGGAGCATCGTGGGAGGGCTTCGCTCTGGACCAGGTCGTCGGTGCGCTTGGGACCCGCGATGCGTACTTCTGGGCGACACATGGCGGCGCAGAACTGGACTTGTTGGTACGCGCCGCCGGCAAGCATTATGGCTTTGAGCTCAAGTACGCCGACGCGCCCGTTGCGAGCCGCTCGATGCACGTCGCCATTCAAGATCTCTCGCTGGAACACCTTTGGGTCGTCTACCCGGGGGATCAGGAGTACGCGCTTGACGACAAGATCTCCGTGATTCCTCTCGATACCATCCCGCGGCTGGCACACACGTTTCAAGAGAGCAAGGAGTGACAGATATGAGCGAACCCTTCAAGGGCGTCATCAACGTCGACATCCGCGATTCGACACCCGACTGGGCGCCGTTCGAGCCGCCGAAGGCTCCGGACGGGGCGCCCAACGTCGTCTACGTCGTGCTCGACGACGTCGGCTTTTCCGCCATGTCCTGCTACGGCGGCCCGATCCCAACGCCCAACATCGACAAGATCGCGGCCGACGGCGTGCGCTACACGCAGTGGCATACCACGGCGCTGTGCTCGCCGACGCGCTCCTGCCTGCTCACCGGACGCAACCACACGCGCAACTCCATGGCCTGCATCACCGAAGCGGCGGTCGGCTTCCCCAACGCCAGCGGCACCATCCCGCCGGAGAACGGCATGCTGTCCGAGATCCTCGGCGAGCTGGGCTGGAACACCTACATGGTCGGCAAGTGGCACCTGTGCCCCACCGACGAGATGAACCTCGCGGCGCCGCGCCGCAACTGGCCGACCGGCCGCGGCTTCGAGCGCTGGTACGGCTTCCTCGGCGCCGAGACCAACCAGTGGTATCCGGAGCTCGTCTACGACAACCACCCGGTGGATCCGCCCAAGTCGCCGGAAGAGGGCTACCACTTCACCGACGACATCACCGGCAAGGCGCTCGAGTTCATCAAGGACGCCAAGGCGATCGCCCCCGACAAGCCGTTCTTCCTC
>Ga0114951_10002455_pt1 | contig 20968 bp, 15 predicted proteins | sample AM7aDNAmetaG_FD_88677 | JGI IMG/M metagenome (GOLD analysis project Ga0114951, IMG submission 88677) | Freshwater microbial communities from Finland to study Microbial Dark Matter (Phase II) - AM7a DNA metaG | ecosystem: Environmental > Aquatic > Freshwater > Lake | place: Finland: Lake Alinen... | reverse complement strand
CACTCACTGACAACCTTGACAGAAAGTTACCACTTTCATATGAACATACCGGCCAGCGTCGCTACGCTCCGACCTCTGGTAACTTAAAACCGAAACCGGTGGTAACAATCACCGAAATACGCACTGCGTTTCAACTGGATTGCAATGCCGAAGGGTCGCGCATTCCCAATTGCCTTTTCAACCCGCCACCGCCCCGCCTGTTGGATTTGTGTGACAGCCATCGAAAGCTCGGGCGACGGGTAGGGCGAGCCGTCCCTGGCGAGCCACGGTTCTTGGAACGTGAGCGACTCCGCCTATCCATGAACCTGCCAGCCAGAGCGGCGTCAAGAGAAGTTCCTGTCCTACGCTGTAGTGGAAGACACCAACCGGCATTGTCTCTGGCACTTCAAATGAAGCCGAAGGCTCTGGACTGCTGTAGGAACTACAGCTTTCGCCGCTGGCGGGCTGACAGCGAAAGCTGCAATGCTCGCAGCAGTCCAAAGCCTTCGGCTTCATGTTTAGCGTATGGGACAACCAAGTTCATGGCGCGGACGCGCCAACGCCGAGTTGGTGGAGTTCTCCTTACGTCGTCGGCTACATTCGGAAGACCAAGGCGACGAAGCCAGTATTCGGAACTGCACGGCTATCCGACCCAATCCGACCTGATCCGACTGAAGCCAGCCAAATCCGACCCGATGAAATCCGTTGAACATTGCAAATGCACGATTTCTGAGGTGGCGGTCATAGACCGTTGCTACGGTTTTCCACACGGTGGGGCGAGACTCCGTCGAGCCGTCTTACGAGGGGAAACGGAGGCTCGACGGAGTCTCGCCCCACCTTATTGGATTGCGGCTCCGCCGCGCTGGGTTCATCCGTGGCTTCCCCATCCGACACAGCGACCCGGGAGGGGCGGATTAGAATCTCCACGTCACGGCGGCGCGGACACAGAGATCGGGCATGAGCTGGTCGCCGGTGCTGTGGATGAAAATGGGCACGTCCACGCCGAGGAGGGCACTAAGGCGGTCAGTCCAGGCGGCGGAAGTTTCCTACTGACACGCCGCGCGCATGGCGGCGATGGCCTGCGCCATGTCCGGCGCGCGGAAGAGGGCCACGCCCGCGACCATCACATTCGCGCCGGCGGTGGCGCAAGCGCCGACGGTCTTCTCGCCAATGCCGCCGTCCACCTCGATCTCAAAGTCGAGTTTCCTCGCCTCGCGCAGCGCGGCCAGTTGAGCGATCTTTTCCACGCAGGACTCGATGAACGGCTGTCCGCCAAAGCCGGGATTCACCGTCATCACCAGCACAAGCTTCACGCGGTCGAGGTGCGGCTGGATGGCTTTGATGGGTGTGCCGGGATTCAGGACGATGCCCGGCTTTTTGCCGGCGGCGCGAATTATCTCCAGCGTGGTGGCGACGTTGCACGGGCTTTCGATGTGGATGCTCACCCAGTCCGCGCCCGCGTCAATGAACTGCGGCACAAACTTATCCGGCCGATCCACCATCAGATGCACGTCGAGCGGCAGCTTGGTGGCCCGGCGCAGTCCCCGGACGACGTCCGGCCCAACGGTAAGGTTCGGCACGAAGTGGCCGTCCATGACGTCCACGTGAATCCAGTCCGCGCCTGCGGTCTCGGCGCGGCGGACTTCTTCGGCCAGCCGGCCAAAATCGGCGGCAAGGATGGAGGGCGCGATGATGATCGGGCGCTGCATAAGATTGGCCCGCACTCTACCGACACACTGGGTACACGGGCAAGCAGATTGAAAGCCGCCCGCCCCCGCCCCGGCGAGCGTCACTTCCAGAAATTCGTGGGCAGGAAACCGGCCACCGGCACGCGGATGCGGTTTTGGGATTTCCGGGCAGCGTTCCGCCCCGGTACGGTGGAACAGACCTGGCAGCAATCGCTGACCCGCAGCGCGCGGTTGGCCTCAATCAGCCGGACACCGCAACGTTTGCAGAAACAATTCATTTCCCTGCGTTCACTCCGAGTTATTACCGTACGATTGTTCATGGTGTCGGACACTTCACCACAATTGGCGATTTGTCAAATTTTGCTGTCACACTTGATCGCAATTGGCCTCGATTTTTCATCGTTTGTTGAACCCGAAGACCGAAATTGGGCGCGCAAAACGCCCGCGCTACGGTCACTTTCGGCATTCAGGCTGAATCAACTCGACTTCGTAACCCTCTGGAGCATCAATGAATGCAATGACGCTGCCGTCCTTCTGCTGATACGGTCCGTCCGAGACCGGCACACCGAGTTTTTTCAGATGGGCTTCGAATTTCCCCCAATCTTCCACCTCGAATGCCAAATGCGTCAGGTCCGGCTGCACCAATACCGGGCCGCCGGCCGGAAAGTGACAAATCTCGATCAATTCCTCGCTGCCGGGTGCCTTCAGAAAAACCAGCTCCGATCCCCGGCCGCTTTGGCTGCGCCGCACCTCCTGAAGGCCCAACACGTCCCGGTAAAACCTGACCGTCTTCTCCAGATCGTTCACGCGATAGCGGGTATGAAGCAGCCGGGTAATCATGGGGTGACGATAAACGACGACCGGCCAGACCGCAAGTGGCCGGCCCGATTTCACCGTTGATTTAGCGGCGTCATCGGGCTACTAATACCCGCCTGACGCCGGGCCTGTAATGCCGGCGTCGTTCGTTGTCGAGAGAACTTGATATGAGCCCAAAAACCGAAGCGAAGAAAAAACGCACCGCGCAGCCGTCTGCCGCCGCGGCGCCGACCGGCCAGCCGATGAAAGGCGCGGACATCCTCGTCGCCTGTTTGGAGCGCGAGGGCGTCAAGGTCATCTTCGCTTATCCGGGCGGCGCTTCAATGGAGATCCATCAGTCGCTGACCCGCTCGAAGCAAATCCGCACCATCCTCTGCCGGCACGAACAAGGCGGGGCGTTCATGGCGGGCGGCTACGGCCGCGCGACGGGCAAAGCGGGCGTGTGCATGAGCACCAGCGGTCCCGGCGCGACCAATCTGGTCAGCGGCATCGCCGACGCTTACATGGATTCGACCCCGATGGTGGCGATCACCGGCCAGGTGGCCCAGAGCATGATCGGCAAGAGCGCGTTTCAGGAAACCGACGTGTTCGGCATGACGCTGCCGATCGTCAAGCACAGCTATCTGATCACGGACATCAACAACCTGCCGCGCATCATCAAGGAAGCGTTCCACGTTGCACAAACCGGCCGGCCCGGCCCGGTGGTGATTGATATTCCCAAGAGCATCCAGCAGGCGATGGCGGTGCCGGTGTTCCCCGACAAGGTAAATCTGCCGGGTTACTCCGCCCAGCCGGTGGATGACGATCTCGACGAGAAGCTCGTGAAACTCGCCGCGCTCATCGCCAAGAGCGAGCGGCCACTCATCTACTGCGGCGGCGGCATCATCAGCTCCGGCGCGCACAAGGAACTGCTGGAATTTGCCGAGAAGACGCAGATTCCCGTGACGACGACGCTCATGGGCTGCGGCGGCTTCCCGGAGACGCATCCGCTCTCGCTGAAATGGCTCGGCATGCACGGCACCGTGTATGCCAACTGGGCCGCCGACAACGCCGACCTGCTCATCGCGATCGGCGTGCGCTTCGACGACCGCGTGACCAGCAAGGTGAGCGAGTTCTGCAAGCACGGCACGATTGTCCACATTGACATTGACCCGAGCGAGATCAACAAGAACAAACCGACCAACCTTGCGGCCGTCGCCGACGCGCGCCTCGCGCTGGAGAAGCTCAACAAGATCGCGAAGGCGCCCGCGCACAAGTTCAAGGAGTGGCGCGCGAAGATCGCCCAGCAAAAAGCGAAGTATCCGCTCCACTACAAATTCACCGACGAGGTGCTGCGCAGCCAATACGCCCGCGATTTCCTCAAGGGCGACGCCTCGCAGATCATCATGCCGCAATTCGTCATCCAGCAACTGTGCGAGCTGACGCAAGGCGAGGCCATCATCGCCACCGGCGTGGGCCAGCACCAGATGTGGAGCGGCCAGTATTATACCTTTGCGCATCCGCGGACGTTCCTGACGAGCGGCGGCCTCGGCGCGATGGGCTTCGGCTGGCCCGCGGCCATCGGCGCGAAGGTGGCGCATCCGGACAAGCAGGTCGTGGACATTGATGGCGACGGCAGCTTCCTCATGAACGTGCAGGAACTGGCCACCGCGCACATCGAGCGCATCGCGGCCAAGGCGATTATTCTCAACAACCAGCATCTCGGCATGGTGGTGCAATGGGAAGACCGCTTCTACAAGAGCAATCGCGGCCACACCTATCTTGGCGACCCGCGCAATCCGCATGTGATCTACCCCGACTACGTGAAGGTGGCGCAGGGCTTCAACGTTCCGGCCGAGCGCGTGCTCTACAAGAAGGACGTGCGCCCCGCGCTGGAACGGATGCTGGCGAGCAAGGAGCCTTATCTCCTCGACATGATCACGCCCTACACCGAGCACGTGTTGCCAATGATCCCGGCGAACACCTCGTTCAAGAGCATCATCATCGAGTAGAGCAGTCGCGTCGCTCCGTGACGCGGTTCTATGGATGACTGCGCTGGCGCGTCACTCCGTGACGCGACTACTGGAAGCACAGCATCTCCATCAACTCGCCGCCTTTCGTGGTGAACTGCCAACCGCGGCGCTTGGCATCGCGCTCCACTAGCCGCCGCGCCGGTAAGGAAATGAGAGGGGGTTCGTTCACCGTCAGCACGCGCGGCGCGGGCGTCGTCACGTCGGTCCTTGGCCGCACAAAGGTCGCCACGCCCTCCGCCATGAACCAGACCTCATACGCCGTTACCGGTTTCGGCTCCGGGCCGTTGACGTTGCACCATGGCTGCGCGCGCATGCAGGACAGCGGCGGCCGTCGCGCCGGGAAAAGCGCCGTGAACGCCACCGGCTGCGATTCCATGTATTCGCGGAAGTTCAGCGAGGGCTTGTCTTTCGTCGCAAGGAAGATCGCCGCCGGGTCAATGCCCTGGAGGTTGATGCCGTTGTAGTTGGCGTGGTCGTTGCGGTCGCCCTTCGCCATCCGCGGCGCAAACCACGCGGCGAAGTTGCGGTTGATCTGGAAACAAATCTCCAGATGAAGATGCGCCCGGTCCTTGGGGATGTTCTGAGTGCCCGAATGCCCGAGCACCGCGATCCAGTCGCCGCGCTTGACCGCCTGGCCCGCGCGCAGACCCGGCGCGAAGCCGGCCAGATGCGCGTAAAGCGAGAAGACCTCGACGCCGTCCCAGCGATGCCGCACCAACACGTAGCGGCCGTAGTTCGACTGGCCGCCGACGGAGGCCACATACGCCACCTCGCCGTCGGCAATGGCCACAACGCGGTCCGTCGGCTCGCCGTGCCGGTCGCGTTCGAGGCAGCGCACATCAATGCCCTCGTGATACTGGTGCCCGCCGCTGCGGACGCAGCCGTATTGCCCGCTGTGCCAGTCGTGGCCGGCGGTGCCCTGGTAGAACTGCTCCTCGCCCGAGGGCGAATAGAGAGCGTGGTTGGCCGTAGGCAGGGTGATGTCGAGCGCAAGCGCGGAGGACAGGACGCCAAGCCCAAAGACCCAAACTCCAAACAAGCCACAAGTCACAAGCTTCAGCCGCCTGCGCAACGGCTGCAAGAGATTGGTATAACGATGGTTGAATCGAAAATCCACGTTTGAATTGCCGCCGGTAGGGCGCAACCGCTGTGCGCGCCACCGTTTCGCACGGGAACAGGCGTCCGGCGCGCCCAGCGGTCGCGCCCTACCCTTTGCCCGTCTCCCGTTGGCAACACCCTCCCCTCCCGAAACCCGCCTTTTTGCGTCGGCGGCCACGGTTTCCAGTCGGAGAAAGATGTTGCGCATCATTGCCATGCCACGATATGAAAATAGGAGCAGGAATTGCAAACAAGATGAAAACACCACTTTCAAAACCATATGTAACGCAGGAGATCAAGGACGCCGTGTTGCGCGTCATTGACGGCGGCAACTTCATTCTCGGCAAGGAGTGCGAGGCGTTCGAAAAGGAAATGGCCGCCCACACCGGCGTGAAGCACTGCGTGCTCTCGTGCAACTGGACCGCCGCCATGTATCTGTTCTGTCTGGCGCTGAAAAAGACCGGCAAACTCAGGGAAGGCGACGAGGTCATCATCCCCAGCCACACGGCGTTTCCGAGCTGCGAACCGTTCATCCACGCCGGCGCGGTGGTGAAGTTTGTAGACATTGACGACACCTACACGGTGGACCCCGCGCTCATCGAGAAGGCCATCACCAAACGCAGCGTCGGCATCCTGCCCGTCCACATCTACGGCCAACCGTGCAACATGGACCGCATCAAGGCGGTCGCCATGGCCAACGGCCTCTGGGTCATCGAGGATTGCGCGCAGGCGCAGGGCGCGAAATACAAGGGCGCGCGCGTCGGCTCCATGACGATGGCGGCGGGCTTCTCGTTCTTCCCGTCGAAAAACCTCACCGTCTTCGGCGACGGCGGCGCGATCACCACCAACGACGATCAACTCGCCGAACTGGTCCGCAAGCTCCGCAACCACGGCAAGCGCGACAAGTTCACCAACGACATGATCGGCTTCAACCTGCGCTTCAACGAGATCAACGCCGCCATCGGCCGCATCCAGTTGCGCGAACTCGACCGCCTCAACCAGGGCCGCCGCGACGCCGTGGCGCTCTATCGCAAGCTGCTCGGCGGCATCAAGGGCCTCGTTCTGCCGCCGGAGCGCCCCGGATGCGAGCCGGTCTATCACATGTTCGTCATCCAGGTGAACAACCGCGACAAGCTGGCGAAGTTCCTTGCCGAGAAGGGCGTTTCCACCGGCATCCACTACCCCATCGCGTGCCACCAGCAGCCGGCGATCAAGTCGCTCTACAAGAGCATCCCGTCGCTGCCGATGACCGAGTTCGTCGTGGGCCGCATCCTCTCGCTGCCGATCTACGGCGAGATCCTGCCCGAGCAGGTCACGTTCACCTGCGACTGCATCAAAGAGTTTTTGAAGGCGTAACTGGAGACTGGTAAATGGTAATTGGAGACAGGTAACTGGTAACTGGTAACTGGAGACTGGCGCCGAAGCGGACCAATCACTAATCACCGATTACCAATCACGGATTACCAATCACCAATCACGAACATGCCCGACGACCGCCCAGTCTTGTCCCTCGTCATCCCCGTCTATAACGAGGAAGACAATCTTCAGCCCCTCACGGAAGCCATCCGCGAGGCGATGAAGACTGTCGGCGTCACCTACGAAGTCGTCCTCACCGACGACGGCAGCAAGGACCGCTCGTGGGACATCATGAAACAGCTCGCCGCCGCCGATACGCGCATCCGCGTCCAGCGATTCGCGTTCAACTGCGGCGAGACCGCCGCCAGCGAGGCCGGCATGAGGGCGTCGCGCGGCCAGTATATCGTCACGATTGACGCCGATCTCCAGAACGACCCGAACGACCTGCCCGGTTTCCTGGAGGCGCTCAAGAGCTACGATTGCGTCTGCGGCACCCGCGTTGCCAGCCGCGGCGAAGGCGATAACTGGATTCGCATCGCCTCATCCCGCATCGCCAACTGGGTCCGCAACTCGCTCAGCGAAGAGAACATCACCGACGCCGGCTGCACCTACCGCGCCTTCAAGCGCGAGTGCATTGACAAGGTGAAGCTCTACCGCGGCATGCACCGCTTCCTGCCGACGCTCTTCAAGATGGAGGGCTACACCGTCACGGAGATTCCCGTCAGCAACAACCCGCGTCTGGCCGGCGAGAGCAAATACGGCGTCTGGAACCGCCTCTTCAAGAGCTTCCACGACCTCCTCGCCGTCCGCTGGATGAAGAAGCGCGTCCTCAACTACAAAATCGCCGAGCGGGTGAACTGACGGCTTGTGACGTCATATTCATTCTCAGAATTTCGTGGTGTCCCAGTAAATGGAACCTCCTGCAAAGGCGCGGCAGATGTCGTCATCAAGAGGGGAATCGGGCTGGTCGAATTTGCGATTAGGCCCCGCTGATTTGATTCGCACATTCTCTCCATCACTTTCAATCCAGTAAGGTGTTCCCCAAGGATCAATCTCCTCACCGCCCGAGTTTATTTCCTGAGTATAAGTAGAATGAAACTGCTCTTTAGATGGACTCGCTCCACGCAGGACGCCGGTAACCGTCGCATTATTGCCAACCGGATATTTTTTGAACTTCTCCCGATAAGCGTTTAGCGCCCCTTGAAGATCTCCTTCGTAATATGCCACGTCAGACTCGCGCAATCTTTCCAGCAAAAACCCCACTCCATCATGCAGCAACTGATCCAGATCCGTTTTCTCGACCGTCGTCACTCCGAAACCAATGGTAACAATTAGCCTTTTCGCCGAAGCGCGATTTGATTCCACGTCGCCCTCATAAGCGATAATCGCTCGTGGCAAACCACCAACACCGAGATAAACACAATTCACTAGCTGATCTTGGCGGATGTAACGGGGTGTCAATTCGGAGAGCGTCGCTGGAAGTTGATGATCGTGGTCCCAAAAGAAATGGCACAGAGCGTTACTGACTCTCGAAAATCGCATGAAGGTTTCGTATTCCGCGCTGTGACGCGGCTCATGACAGCCGGCACAAATCATAACTGCGAGCAGTACCAAGGCAGCCAAACCCGGCGAAAAGAACCAGAATCGCGAGTTTAACCCGCGTGCCGGTCGTTACTGAGAGGGTCGCTCCATAAGAATCATGCGATTAATTCACTCCCGTCCGCGGTTCTCATACCAGAGAACCTTGTTGTTGTGGCCGGCGGAGACGACGAGATCGGGTTTGCCGTCGCCGTTCATGTCGGCGGCGACAACACACTCGGCCGCCACGCCACGCTCAATCTCGATCCTGGTGAACTGCTGCCCTGAGGCATCGGTCGTGTGGAACATCACCAGTCCCCCGCCGCCGGCCCGCCAGCCGAACACGATCTCGTCCATGCCGTCGCCGTCGAAGTCCGCCACCGCCAGCGCGTGTCCCTCCTTCATCGTCGTGTCCAGAACGTGCCGTTGCCACGGGCCATCCTTCGCCACCTGCGTATAGACCACCGCCTGATTGCCGTGCCACGGCTCGATCGTGGCAATGAACATCTTTCCCGGACCGAGCCGGCCCGGTGCCACCTCGCTGGCACCCGGCGCGCCCTCCGCGATGAGCGTCTTCTGCCAATGCCCGCTCCCGCCGGAGCCTTCGAAACGAAACCGGTGAATCCCCTCCGCGCTCGCCGTCAGCAACTCGTCGCGGTCGTCGTTCTTGTTGAGGCGGCCCACCCAGATTCCGTGCAGGATCGTCAGCGTCTCGTCAATGACCCAGACCTTCCACGGGTCCGTCGCCGGATTGGGCGGGACGCGAAACGCCCACAGATGGAGCGGCTTCGAGTTGCGCACGCTCTTGGAGCCGGGACCGATAATCGGCGCGTGGATGAGTTCAGCCCGGCCATCGCCATCGAGATCGGCCCAGCGGAGCCGATGCACCACCGGATCGGCGGCAATGGAATGAACCTGCCACGGTTGGTCCAGCGTTGCCGCGCGGCTCAGCCACTGAATCTGGTTGTTCTGTTTGGCGTCGTTGAAAACAAACCCGCTCGCCAGCGCGATGTCCAACCGGCCATCGCCGTCAATGTCATGCAGGGCGAGATCAATGTTCTTTGGTGTGCGGGCCACCGGATGCGGCTTCCACGTGGGATTCTCGAACCAGTCCACCCGATTGGTCTCGGTCGAAAGGGCAATCACGTCCGGCTTGCCGTCGCCGTTGACATCCGCGACGGCCAACTGATACGGCGCGGGAAAATCCGCAATCTCGTGCCGCTCAAAATGGATGGGTTCGGCAAAGGCGGTCATGCCCGCGCCGATCATCAGGGCCGGAAATAGTGTCTTCATGGCAATGGCGCCTTCCACTCGATGGCATTGGGTTCAATGGGTATCCGCGGGAGTTTCGACACGGTGAAAAACGCCCAAATCGTCGTCCTGGTTCAAAGTATCCAAAGTAATACCCGTTATTTTGCCTTCCGGATTAGCCTGAAAACTCGCGAATGCGGATTCAAGTTCAGGATCAGACACCGGCCAGTGCGCCGCAAACACATCCTTATTCCAATGACTGAGGGTTATTTTTAATTTTTTAGGCCCTATCACGACGGTTAATTTCCCATCAACCAGCGAAACGCTTATCTTGCCGTAAACATCATTCGAATAAATTCCCGTGTAAGTCTCCAGCGGCATTGGCGCGAGCGGATTCTTTGGCGGGACCGGTTTTTTGGCTTCTTCCTTTTTCTTCGCCTTTTCAAACTCAGCCAATCCTTCCGCGCTCAGATCCTTGGCGGGCTTGCCCGCATACTGATCGAAGAACCTGAAAGCCAAAAGCTCCGGCAGACCCGTCACGTAGTTGGAAAGCACGACCACACCTATTTTCTGCTCGGGGACATAGGCCACCATGGTCTTCATCTGGGTGCCGCCATTGTGCCAGATAACCGGATAGGGCGAATGCTCCATGTAGATCCAGCCCAAACAATAAAACGCGTTCTTATGCAGCTCCCCGCTCAAGCCCGCGATGGTCTTTGGTGAATGCAACACCTGCATATTCGCCTCCGAGACCAGTTGTTTGTCGTCGACCTTGCCGTTATCCATCTGAAAGGCCAGCCACTTCGCCATGTCCCCGATCGTCGAGTTAATCGCGCCTGCGGGACCGGCAATATAGCTCCACTCAAGAAACTCCCAGTTCTTGGGCAGTGTGATCACCTTGCCGCCTTCCGCCGCATGCAACGAAGAGACGTCCTTGGCGTTCAGGAACGATTGCATATCCGCCGATGAATGGGACATTCCCAGCGGATCAAAAATACGCTCCTTAAGCGTCTGCTCCCAAGTTTTGCCGGTGTATCGTTCAACAATCCCGGCGGCAACCAGCCAGAGGTTGTTCACATAGGCAAAGTGCCCGCGAAAACTGGTCACCGGTTTGATATGACGGATGGCCTGTTTGATATACGCGCGGTCAAAGCCCAGGGAGAAAAGCGTGTCGGCAGCGTATGCCGGCATGCCGCTGCGCTGGGCCATCAAATCCACGATTTGAAACTCGCGGGTGACCCAGGGATCATACATCCTGAAATCCGCCGCGTGATCGACGACCTTGTCCTCCCATTTGAGTTTTCCTTCATCCACCAGCATCGCGACCAGCGTCGAGGTGAACGCCTTGGAGGTCGAGCCGATCTGGAAAAGCGTGTTCTCCGTGACCGGATCGTTGCCGCCCAAGGTTTTCACTCCATACCCTTTTCCGAAGATGAGCTTGCCGTCCTTCACGATGCCGACGGCCATGCCGGGAATCTTCCAGTCGGCCATCGCCTTGGCTGCATACTGATCGAAGTCGGCGAGCATGGCTTTAAGCTCGGCCGCGGTGGGTTGTGCGACTTTGTCCTGCGCCAATGCCGTCCCCGCCTGCAAAGCCAAAACCGCCATCAGAACCGCAAATATCTTTGCCATACGTCTCCTGACTGAATTCATCTATTCGAGCCACCGGGGAGTTGGTTTGTGGCCATGGTTAATGTCGGTCGGTCGTTTGCGTTTGTCCGCTCTCGGCACAGGAAGAACCCGGAAGCTGGTTTCGTTGTCCTTGTTATCCCACATGCCGGCTCCTTGAACCATGGCCGATCATACGCCGCCACGAGGCGGATGCTAGATCAAAACCGGTTTCGTGGAATCGGACGGAAGGCTTCGATCCACATGTCCGCTGCGTAAAAGGACACCCTCGCACGGGCAGCGGGCTTCGGATTTGTCCGGTAATGGAGAATCTTGAACCCCGCCCCCTCAATCAAGTCCTTGAACTCCTGCTCGCGCGAAAAGTAATACATCGGCAGCCCTTCGACGGTTGAATACTGTCCCTTGGGATCGAAGTAATTCTTCCCGCCGAGACGCGTGCGGATCTTGATCTTCTCGTTCACCAAGTGTGCCTTTGCATAAAAAATCCCGCCCGGTTTCAAAACGCGGAAGACATTTTCGACACAGGTTTTTCGATCTTTTCCAATGATCATGAACAGGCAGTCGGCATCGAAAACGAAATCGAAGAAGCCATCGGCGTATGCCGAAAGGGTGACGACGTTTCCGACCGTGAAATGCGCTTCAATCCCCTGCTCACGAGCCTGCTGTCTGGCCCAATCAATGGCTTCCGGAACGACGTCCATCCCATAAGCGTCGTGGCCTTTTCGAGCCGTGAACAAAGTGACGCGTCCGTTCCCGCACCCCAGTTCCAGGACCCGGCATCGCCGAGGCAGGCGGCCTCCGGCAAGGATGCGGCGGACGATGCCTTGCTTCCGGGCGTAGGAATCTTCGTCAGCCCAGCCGACCTTGCCACCCTGGCGTCGCTCGCTGTAACGCCGCCCGCAAACCCGCGCCCGATCTGACAGCAAACTACTCATGTGTGAATTTGCCCCAGCCAACAGCTTGCTCTGCCGCGCTTCCCTATTTGCGATAGGGTTGTATTCCTCCTGCGGCTGACAGCCTTCCACATCAGCGCGACGGTTTCAACGACAACAACCAGCGGTTGGCCTCCGGCTCGCCGACGTAGCGGACGAGGTCGAGATACTCGGAGAGTTCCGCGGCGGATAAATCGCCGGCCTCGATGCGGGCGGACCATTGATTGGCGATCTGGCGGATGTCGTTGCGCTGGCGGTCCAGCTCCGCGAGGCGGTCGGCGGCGGCCTGGCCGAGGACTTGTTCGATGACGGCCGGGTCGGCCGTGGAAAGAAATTGCCGTTCGATGGCCTGGCCGACCAGTTCGTTGACGTAGGTGGGCATCGTGGTGCCCTCGGCCACTTGCCGCGCGAACCCCAGACCGACGCTCGCCGCCGTCTGCGCCGTCGCCATGTCGCCACCGGCCATCGCCGTGGCTTCCATCACGCCCAGTTCGCGGCTCAGGTCGCGCATCATGGAAAGCTGCGGCATCATCAACCCGAACGTGGCGGCGAACTTCGCCTCGAGTGGCGACCAGCCCGCGCCCGCGTAGAGCGCCTCGGCGGCCGCGGATTGCTCGAACAGGTAGTCGTCATAGGACGGCTTCGCGGCGGCGGCAATCATCTGTTGCAAGGCGTCGGCGGGTTGGTTGTTCTTGAACCCGTCGAGCGCGGCGAAAAAATTGGCCAGCCGGTTGTCCGGCGCAGCCTGCTGAAACGCCGCGATCCACTTCGCGCGCTCCTCCGGCAGCGCGTTGCGCGAAAGCACGAGGAACTGCACGTGCGGATCGTTCGGGAACGCCGCGGCGGCTTCCTTCAAGTAGCGGTCGTTATTGCTGGCTTGAAACGCCGCAAGAAGGTTGGCCGCGCTGCGACCGTGCTGCGCCAAGTATTTTTCAATCTCCAGCGCCGAAAGCTTCATGTCCGGCCCGCCCTTCATCAGCGATTTTATAAACCGGGCCTCGCGGTCGCTCATCGCGTCGCGCGCGGCCGAGGCAAAAGTTTTTGTCGCTGGCGGCCGGCGGCGCGGCGGACGCTTGACGACCGCCGGCGGTCGTGTGATGGCCTTGGCAACCTGCCGTCCGGTCTTCACCGCCGGCCGGGAGCCAACGAATTCCCTGACGATCAGCCAGCCGGCAACGGCGACAACCAAACCGCAGACGATGGCAATGACGGGTCTTGTTTTCATGTTCCGCAACTAGGACGTCTGTCGGGCGGAAATTTGTCTGTGCCACGTTACGCCCGCGCGCCGCACTACACGCCGCTCACCGCGAGATGTCCGCCTGGCCGAGGACGACGATGCCGGCTTTGGCGAGCACGCTGCTGGCGAACTCTTCGTCGTCCACGTGCAGCAGGAGGACGGCCTTGCCACGCGGACGAATCATGAGGGAGTAAGTGAACTCGACGTTGATTTCCGCGGTGAGCAGGATGCTCAAGACGTTGCCGAGTTTTTCCGGCCCCATCGGCAGTTCGACGGCAATGGCTTCGGTCTCGGCGACGGCGATTCCCTGGCGCGCGAGCACGTCGCGGCAACGGCTGGGGTCGTCCACAACCATGCGCAAGATGGCGGAATCGGCGGAGTTGATGACATCGAGGCCGCAGATGTGGACGTTGGCCTCTCCAAGGGCCTTGGTCAGATCCATGAGCGCACCGACCCGGTTGGACAAAAAGACGGAGAAGTGGCGCACCCTCGGTCCGCGCGTGGCCTCGGTCGTTTTCTGTTCAGTTGGCATGACAATTCCCGCCGGATTTGCCGGCGGCGAAAATTACGCGAATCGCCCGCCGATGCAAATGGGAAGTGGCGTATGTGGGCGCGGCAGGCCACGGCTCAGCGGAACGCTTTCGCCCCACCCTTCCCCGCGCCATTCCAAACCGAATTCCCCCTACTCCCAATCGCACAGCTTCTCGACATAAGCGGCGGAACCGTCGCGGAGCCAGCCGTCCAACTGGGCGGCGTCCTTGAGCTGCTGGCCGCGCATCCGCGGCACGACGACAAACCGGCTGCTCACTTCCGGCAGCCATGTCATGTCACTCCAGAGTTTTTCGAACTGCGCCACCGGAAAGACGTCCTCCTGGCCGTGACCCCAGCGTTTCTTCACGTCCTTCAACGTGATGTAGGTCGGAATGCGCGAGCTGACCTTGCGGATCGCCGCCGTCACCGCCGCTTCGTTCGCCAGGTCGTCGCGCGTCAGGCCGAAGACATCGAGCAACTGCCGCACGTCTATCCACGTCGTCATGCTGTTGTAGTAGGAAAGCGAAAACTCCGCCTCCTCGCGCGGCATCGCGAGGCCCTCGACGAGCCGGACGTGACCGTCCACGCGCGCGAGGCCGCCGCCGCGGTCGTGAACGTGACGCGTGATGACCTCAAACGTAAGACATGCGCCGAGCGACATGTTCAGGCCGACCATCGCGGGGTCGAGGTTGGCGCCGAGCGTGTCCACGTTGTGAAGCATCAGATACTTCAGGTTCGGAAAATCGTGCAACATTTTCGCCAGCAATCCGTTGCGCAACATGTTCGGCACCTCGAACCAGTGTCCGACCGGATGGAGACACTGCATTGGCAGGTTGTCGGTGTAGTCGCCGCCTTCGCCCGCCTGTCGCGCCCAGCCAATGAGCGCAGCATGCAAACTCTCACGCACTTTCTGTGCCTGTTCGTCGAGCAACTGCTGCGGCATTTCCTCCCACGCAAACCGCAGGTCGCGCGCCATCGGTATCATCCGCAGCCCCACCGAGCGGCCTTGAGACAGGAAGGTGGCGACGCCGGAGTTGGCCGCAGCACCTTGGTCGCGCGAGGCCAGATAGTCCTCAATCGGCTCGTGCGTCAGGTAACTCGTCGTGACCACGTGTGGAATCACCACGCCATGCTGGCGGCTGATGCGCCGGCTCTTGGCAAAGTGGACCTCCAGAAACGTCCGGTGTTTGCCGCCGAACCGCGCGAACGGATTCAACGCCTTCACGACACCCGCGCCTTGTGTCCAACGGCTGCCCGCGCCCGCCGCGAGCGAGACGACGCCAATCTCGCCTGCCTTGATCGCTTCGATGCCGCGCTGGCGATGCGCGGCGAGGGATTGCTCGTTCGTCGCGTCAACAATATCGTCCCGCTGCACGTCTTCGATGGTAGTGCTCGCGGGCATGCGATTCTGGGCGAGGCCAATGCGCCCGCTCTTGAGGTCGGCGCGAATCTGCTCGTGCTGCGCGCGGTCAAAACCGAACCGGTCCAACAGTTCCTCCAGCGTTGCCCTGCCGCCACGCGCGGTGTCCCGTTTGATCTGCGGCAGCAGGCGGTCGAACAGAACCTTGTTCATGCCGCCCAGCTCTGGACGCGTCCGGCACGCCGCGCCAAACCGCTGGAGTTCAGCGCGCCGCATCGGCGAGAGGGTCCGTTGCTCCATCCGCAGCCATTGCGGCAGATGCAACGCGTAGTAGCCCATCGGCATTAGCGCCTCGTCCAGGGTGAGCACGTTGGCGAACGAGCCGCGCGGGTTGATGCCGAAATCATACACCACCGGGTCCATCGCGAACGGCAATGCGTGTTGCAACTCGTTCTTCGTCGTCAGCATGATCTCCTGCAACTGGTCCTGCGCCTGACGTTTGATCTCCGGCGCGACGATGAACCCCATCCCGCCGCCGGACATGCCGCCGAGCATCCAGAAACCCCAGAAATCAGCGCCGAACGCCGCGCGCGCCCGTTCGATGAGCGTCTCGGTGTAGAAGTTGCTCGCCCAAGGAATGATCGTCTGAATCGGGCCGAAGAAATTGCGTGTGGTCGTCTCGCCGATGCGATGGACGGCCTCACGCGGCTTGCCGCCGCCTCGCAACGCCGCGACGATGTCGTCGAGCACGCGCATCGCCTCCTTGCGCCCCTGCCACTCGGCTTCGGAGCGGAGCAGATATTTCTCCGTCACCATCTCCAGAATCGGGCCGACGTTTTGCGCCATGCCGCCATGGACGAGGATGAGGCTGTCGCAAAGCTGCTCGCGCACCGCCGGCGGCGCGTCGAGGTCGTCGAGAATCTTGTGTGACGGCAGCAACCGCCCGCGGCTGACGCCAAACTCCGGGTCGCCTTCGCCCGCGAGCACGCCTTGGATCAATTTCATGCCGGGCCAGACGCCGCCGGAGTCCTGCCAGCCGCCGCCGGAACCGGCGAGCCATTCGCCGAGGATCGCACGCCCCGCCACGAGCCGGCGCTCCGACTCCTGAAGCTGGCCCGTCAGCGACTTCGCCTGGCCGGTCGCCCTCATGCAGACGGAGATAAGACACGCGAGCAGGTTGGTGGAGACGGCGAGCCGCGACCCTTTTGGGATGTCGTTGACGTTGCTGACCACCTCGATGCCAAGGCCCGGACCGACCAGCCTCGTGAGCAGGTCGGTGAGGCTCTGGCCGGAACCTTCGATGCCCGGCGGCAGGATGCCCGACGCGATGATGGCCGCTTTCAGCAGGCCAAGATAGTCCTTCGCAAAATCGAACACGTCGCGCAATTCCGTGATCTCCGCCGTCGCGCCAAGGTCCACGCTCGTCAACCTCAGCACCGGCTCGTCAATGACGCGGAAATAACTCTCCACCGGCGGACGCGGTTCGGCGTCGCGCCCCCGCACCGCGAGGTCAATCGAGACGTTGAGCACACGCGCGCCCTCGGGAAAATCCATGCCGAGGAAAAAGATGTCACTCCACGCGCTGTGGGACAGGTCCATGCGCACCGGCGTCCGTTCGCGCAGGATCGGGAAACCGGTTTTGTCACTGCCGCCGCCGGACGACGCCCCGCGCCCCAACAGTTCCGGTCGCACGCGCAACGGCTGGTCGGAAGGATGGCCCATGCGGAACATCCATTGGTTGCCGCGCACCGTGCGCACACTCCGCCGCACCTGATCCGCCAGCGTCTGGAAACCGAGGCTGTGATACGCCTCCGCCAGCGCGCTGCTGACGGTTTCGTTCGGCCCCTGCTCTTGCTGCGCGCCCAGAAACGAACTGATCGCCTCCTCGAACCGCCGTTGCAACAAATGCTCGTAACCCGCGAATGGCACCAGCCCACTCGATTTCATCCCCGGCTTCGTCAACAGATGAAACCGATGGATGGCGTAGAGGAAGAACAGGGCACGCACCCGCTCGTAAAGGTTGTCGCTGTCGCGGCGGAATGCGTCGAGCGCGGCGCATTCCACGAGCAGCTCCGCCAGCGTCGCCCGGCGGCAGAAGGCGTCGAGCGATTGATCGCGGACCGCCGGGTCGGCGGAAGTGATGATGTTCGTGAGTTCGGACATGGCCGTGGTCGTGGTCGTGGTTGAAGTGGATTCAGCGCAAGGCGTTTCTGTTCCCTACAGGTCGCGGCCCGTGGCAAGCAGTTCGACCAGTTGAGCCAACACCTCGGCGCGGTCCGGGCCATCCAGCGCCAGGGCAAGCTGCGCCACCAGCAGGCCGTATTGGACGCCGATGTCGTAGCGGCGGCCTTTCATTTCATACGCCAGATACCGCTCGCCTCCGGCCATTTCCGCCAACGCCGGCGAGAGATGGACGTTGGGCGCGTCGCCCCGGGCCTGCCGTTCCAGAATCTCCATCACCGCAGGCGTCAGAACATGGATGCCAAAGAAGCAAAGGTAGTAGCCCGCCCGCAAGCCCGGCACGATCAGGCTCTGCTCGGCCTCGGTGGGCGTCGGCTTCTCCAGCACGCTTTCGATATTATAGAGCAACGGTTTCACCGGCACGCGCTTGCCGCCAACGGTGCCGTAGTTGGTCAGCATCGTCTCGCGCGTCGGCTGCACTGCCGAGACCGCGCACTGCTCCGCCTCCGCGATCTCCACGAGCTGCCGCGCGCACGGCTTCCCCTGCTCGTCGCGGCTCAGGTAAAGGTGGTCGCCGACCAGATGGAGGAACGGGTCGTTGCCAATGAATTCGCGCGCGCACAACACCGCGTGACCGTAGCCGCGCGGCGCGGTTTGCTCGACGAAGCGCAACCGGCGCGCGTGTTCGCCGGCCGCCGTCGCGTAGGCATCGTGATCGCCCGGATGAATGACAATGCAGACCTCCTCCATGCCCGCGTTCAACGCCTCCTCGACGATGATCCGCAACGCGGTTTTCTGGACGCGGTCGCGGTCCACGAGCGTCTGAAGGGGCAGGCCGCGCTGGTTCCGGCCGGCGGCGGTAACGACAGCTTTCTTGATCTTCATAGCTTTCGAGTCCCTGACAACAACGGCATCAACTTTGAACCAAACGCCGTCCAAAATCAAAGCCGATCATTCGAGCGGCACGATGTCTTCGCCGCGCGAACGCACGTCCACCACCCGCTGGCCGTCCACAAACACTTGGTAGGCAACACCTTCCTTGCCCAGAACGCGCGCCTTGCCGCCGTGAATTGTCACCGGAAATGGCGCGACGACGCGATGGCCACCCGCGATGGCGACTGCGAGCGCATCCAGTTTGTCTTCGAGGGCGAGCCGCAAGCTAACGATGGCGCAGGGGTTGATGTTCCACGGATTGCGGTGCTGTTCGACGAGGTTGAACGAGTCCGGCACGCATCCGGCGAACTCGCCATCGGGATACTGCATCTGCTCGGCGGTAATGAGGATGCCCTCGGCCAGTTGCCGCCAATTCAGCGTCTTGTCATAAGGCATGAGCATCGTCAGCGCGTAGGCGTAATCGTAGCCGCACCACTGCACGGGCAGGCCGATCCAGTTGGGCGCGCGCCAGTTGGTCGCGCCAAAAACCGGCGTCGTCGCATACATCATCACCGGCTTGCAACTCCACTGATACACAAATGGCAGTCCGGTGATGGCCCATTTGCGCGCGCAGTCGAGATACTCGCGGTTGCCGGTCAGCTCGTAGCCACGCACGTAGGCGTGAACAAGATACGCAGACGCCAGGATGTCCGGTGTGTGCAACGCGCACTCCCACGTCTGCGCGCCGCGCGGCGTGCGGAACCGTTTCATGAACTCCAGCGTCTTGAGGCCTGCGTCCAACGCCGTTTTGTCGCCGGTGGCCCGCGCGTGCTCCAACAGCATGACAGCGTTCACCCCGCATAAGCCGCTGGCGGTGTCCTCGAAATGGCCGCGCTGGTATTTGCCGGTGTAGCGGTACGAGCCATCGGCCTTCTGGTTGGCGATACTATTGCGAACCTGTGCCGTCTTCACCTTGAGCCATTCGTCTGCGCGACCGGTAACGAAGTAGATCGCTTCGTTGCGGATATGCGAGCCGGCCATCACCAGCTTCGGCAGTCGCGGCGCTTCGCCGGTGAGCCGCCAGATTGTCGAAGCGCAATCGCCAAACGGTTGCCGCGGCCAATGTGCCTCGGCGCAATGTCCCCAACCCGCGTCGGTCCTCAACGGCGGGCCAGTCAGCGCCTTCAACGAGAGCGCCATCTGCGCCTCGCGGTCGCGCGGCGGCTTCGGCAGCGCCGGCAGACCGCGCTTTTTGACCGCCCAAAGAATCGTGTCCTCCAGCGGCGCCGGCTTGCCCACGCGAATCGTCGCCTCGATCTTCTTTCCGCGCAACGCGGCGCGATGTCCCTCCGTGCCATCCAGAAAGTTCGGCGTGGCAAAGACCGGTTGCAGCGACATGTCGCGCCACGTCATCGCCGCCGACACCCGGTCGGTGACAAACGCCATCAGCGGCATGGTCACTTTCATCGGGTCCGGCGCGAAGCGGATGTGCTCCTCAGTCTCAATGTCGAGCGTCGAGGACGACGCCTCGCCCTTGCCAAGGTATTCCAGCCCGGCGAACACGCCCTGCTCCAACGAGCCGAGCGCACGCAGCACCGGCCCTTCGCACGGCGCGTCGCTTTGAATGACCACGGAGATCTCCTTGCCTCGGAGCGCGAGCGTGACGCTGACGCCGTCGCCGGCAAACCGCAGCGAGCCGCCCTGACCGGCCAGCTTGAGTTTCGGCACGACACCGTCGCGCCAAACCAGCGGCGCGATGAAGCCGGCGAGCTTGCCGCCCACCTCGATGCGCGCCCCCGAACCGTCGCGAGCCACTTGCAATGCGAGGTCTCCCGCCGTCCGCGTGATCCAGTCGCCGGCAGCTTCGGCGTCGGCGATGAACAACGTTCGCCGAAGCGTCGGTAAACTTTCTGCCACGACGGCGACTTCGCGCGCCTCGAACGGCTCTTTTCCAGCGGCATTGACGACGACGGTTTGCGTTCCGGTGCCCTCGACAGTGACCCGGTGGTCGTCAACAGTGCAAGCGATCGCCTTGTCCGAGTGGTTCATCAGCGACACTGAAATCCGGCGTCCGTCGGCGTGCAGCGACTGGATTTCCAGCGGATGCAGGATTTCGCGAACGAGTTCGATCTTTTCCACTTCGACCAAGCCCGGCGCGCTGCCGGGGTCGAGCCGCAAGCGTGTGACCGTGCCGCGCGCTTCGAGCCGCACCGCGTAATCGTGCCACTGACCGTCGTGAATGAGTTTGAAGTGTTCGCTGCGTTCTTCTTCGGTGGCGGGCGATTCGGTGGTCGTCCAGAAAAACTGGCCGGCGCCGCCCGTGGCGCACTTCACGCGAATCTTCACCGTGAACGCCCCCTCGATGTGGAACGGCGGACTGACGAGGTAGGGATCGTTGCCGCTGCTTTGAATCTTCAGCACGCCGCCGGCCGCCGCGACTGTGCAGT
>Ga0114951_10002453_pt1 | contig 20978 bp, 16 predicted proteins | sample AM7aDNAmetaG_FD_88677 | JGI IMG/M metagenome (GOLD analysis project Ga0114951, IMG submission 88677) | Freshwater microbial communities from Finland to study Microbial Dark Matter (Phase II) - AM7a DNA metaG | ecosystem: Environmental > Aquatic > Freshwater > Lake | place: Finland: Lake Alinen... | reverse complement strand
GCAAACCATTCCATTTGGAATGGATATCGTTGATGAATTTGGGAATATTCTTTATTTGAGTGAAAAAATTAAACAGCATTTTGGGGATGATTCACTGGGTAAGAAATGCTGGGATTTGTACCGGGATGATAAAAAACAGTGTTCCGACTGCCCGCTGCATTCCGGTATCAATGTTGGCGAAACCAAAGCATATGAAACCAATGGCGTGTTGGGTGGGAAAACCTTCGAGATATACCATACCGGGATGATTTTTAATGGGCAAAAAGCAATGCTCGAAGCCTTTATCGATATCACCGAGCGCAGACATACCGAACAGTTGCTTGAGAAGAGCGAAGAAAAGTACCGTACCATTTTCGAAAATGTACAAGACGTTTTTTACCAAACCGATCTTAATGGAATCGTTCTTGAAATAAGTCCATCCATCAAGCATTTCTCCGAATTTAACAGGGAGGAAATGATCGGATTCCCTGTTTCCAACCTTTACCATAACCCTGATGACCGGGAAGTTCTGCTAAAAGCGATAAAGATAACAGGAGAACTCAGGGATTATGAATTAATGCTTAAAACCAAAACAGGTAATGTGAAGTATGTTTCAATTAATGCTAGTTTAATTTCTGATCCTGACGGCAAACCGATGCATATCGATGGGGCAATCAGGGACATCACCGAGCGCAAATGGGCGGAAGAAGCAATGCGAACATGGAATGCCCGATTTAAAAAACTTTCTGAAAATGCACCCGGATTGATTTATCAGTTTACCAGGAGACCTGACGGAACCTATTTCGTTCCTTTAGCATCAGAAGGTATTAAGGATATTTTTGGTTGTTCACCGGAAGATGTAATTGATGACTTCGCTCCGATTGGCAGGGTAGTATACCCCGGGGATTTAGCCAGAGTGATCAGCGACATTGAATATTCTGCAGAACATCTGTCTTATTTTACCAGTGAATTCAGGGTGCAAATTCCGGGCAGGGAAATCCAATGGATATATTCCAAATCTACCCCCGAGAAACTTCCAGATGGAAGTATAACCTGGTACGGCTTTAATACCGACATCACCGAGCGCATACAAAAAGAAAAAGAGATCCTCGACCTCAACAGCAATCTGGAACTGCGGGTCAAACAACGCACCTTGGAACTGGAAGCAGCCATCAAAGAACTGGAAACATTTTCTTATTCCATTTCACATGATCTGAAAGCCCCGTTAAGACATATCACCGGGTTTATCGGTCTTTTCCTCGAGAATAAATCAAAAGAACTATCTAAAGAAGACCTTGGATACCTTGAAGTTATTTCTTCTTCAGCCTCGGAAATGGGGAAACTGGTCGATGGAATACTGAATTTCTCCAAGCTGAATGCAATCGAATTGCAAAAAACAAGGATCCGTTCATCAGAGATTGTTCAGCAGGTCATTAAGTTCTTTGATCCTGAAATTCAAAACAGGAAAATCACCTTCCAGGTTGAAACCCTGCCTGAGGTAAAAGCAGATGAAGAACTTATCCGGCAGGTATGGATCAACCTGATCTCGAATGCCATCAAATATACCATGAAAAAACCGGAAGCAGTAATAGAGATCGGCAGCAGTTCAACTGACAACGAGATTACTTTTTACATAAAAGATAACGGGGCCGGCTTTAACATGAAATATGCTGAGAAATTATTCGGGGTATTCCAGCGACTACACAAAACCAGTGATTTTGAAGGAGTCGGCATCGGACTGGCCAATGTGAACCGGATCGTTACCCGTCACGGGGGCCATTGCCGTGCCGAAGGGGACGTGGATAAAGGAGCGACTTTTTATTTTAGTCTGCCGAAATAGGCATCAGACCACATATAAAACAGATGAACGTAAGAAACTTTCTACAAAATATCACTTTTAAAAATGGTTGGAAGTCCTTTGCAATTCTAATCGTTGGACTTGTTTTGACTGCTGCATCCACATTGTATTACGAACGCAGCGTTGAACGCCAGTCAAATAACGCATTTGCCTTGGTTTGCCAGGAAATGCAAACGAAAATAGTCTCGAGACTTTATACACATGCTCAGCTTTTACGCTTTGGATCATCGTTGTTTGCAGTTAACCAAACTGTTACACGAAATGATTGGAAAACATTTATCGAACATTCTAAATTGAATAGAAATTTGCCGGGTATTCAGGGAGTCGGATTTTCATTCATCATTCAAAAAGAACAATTAATGCAGCATGTACAAAACATGCGTAATGAGGGATTTCCTGAATATAAAGTCAAACCTGAAGGAGAAAGAGAGCTATACACTTCTATAATTTACCTTGAACCTTTTAATGATAGAAATCGGAGGGCTTTTGGTTATGATATGTATTCTGAACCTGTTAGAAGAAAAGCCATGGAACAAGCCCGCGACTATGATGTGGCAGTGCTTTCAGGAAAGGTCACTCTTGTCCAGGAAACCGATAAGGATTTGCAGGCAGGTACTTTGATGTATGTTCCGGTTTACCGCAATGCAATGCCAACAACCTCCGTTGCAGAACGGCGAGCTGCCATTATTGGCTGGGTGTACAGTCCCTACCGGATGTACGATTTAATGCTTGGGATTTTGGGAAGCAGAGATTCGATGAACAACAGCAGAATTCATATGCGAGTATATGATAATGATAGCATTACTACCAGTACATTATTGTTCGACAGCCAAAGGAATGACTCAATTAACCGGAATGATTTATCCACCCGGATGCTGACAATTCCAATAGAGTTTAATGGGAAAAGATGGACTTTGCTTTTTAGCCAGCCCAAAGAACGATTTCCTTTTTATCAAAGCAAAGTGATTATCGTGTTGTTTAGCGGTATCGTTATTTGTTTTTTATTATTTTCTTTGTCCTTATCCTTATTTAACACCCGTTACAGGGCAAATCAAATAGCCTTGCAGTTAACATCGGAACTTACAGTCAGTGAAAAGCATTTTCGGGAACTTTCCGACAGCATTACCGATGTATTTTTCGAAATGGACAAAGATTTGCGGTACCTTTACTGGAACAAGGCATCGGAAAACCTTACCGGAATTCCGGCCCACTCTGCTATCGGAAAAACCATCTTTGACCTCTTCCCGGATTCTCCTGAAAACAGAAATGCGGTAAAGGTTTATCAGGAGGTTTTACAAACGAGGCAACCCCGGTTTTTTGAGAATATTTACCAGGCAGGAAATAAGAGGTTTACTCTTGAAATCCGCATATACCCCACTGTGCTTGGCATTGCAGTTTTTACCTCCGACATCACCGACCGGAAACAAGCCGAAAACGAAATTCGCCTGCAGAATGAAACCCTTGAACAACGCGTAAAAGAACGTACCAGGCAACTCGAAGAGAGCAATATGAAACTCGAATTTCAAATAAAGGAAATCGAACAGTTTGCCTATATTATCACCCATGACCTGACAGAACCGATGATGGCGCTTAATAATTTAGCCCGGCTCCTTCATGAAGAGTATGCCGGGAAATTAGATGATGACGGAAATAAAAGCATTGATCTTATCTCTAACTCTGCAACCCGGATGAGGTTGTTGTTAAAGTCCTTACTCGATTACTCACTATTGGGGAAAGATAGTGACAAGACCGATGTTGACTGCAATAAACTTGTCGGGGAAGTTCTTGATGATTTGACCGATTCCATAATAGAAAGTGATGCAATAATAACCACGGAGGATCTGCCTGCAATAAAGGGCTATGCAACAGAATTGAGGCTCCTTTTCCGGCACCTGATTATAAATGCGATCAAATTCCGGAAGAAGGACATTCCTCCTGAAATAAAAATTTCAGTAGAACTTCTTGACCAGAAATGGAAGTTTGCTGTTCAAGACAATGGCATGGGTATTAAAGAAAGAGACCGGGAGAATGTTTTTATGATCTTCAAGCGGATGGTTAAACGCGATGACTATGAAGGAATCGGTATTGGTCTTGCACAGTGTAAAAAAATAGTGGAATTGCATGGAGGTGAAATCTGGGTAGAATCCATTGAAAATAGTTGTTCGACCTTCATGTTTACCATTCCTGTTTCAAGTTGATGAATTGATGAGTTATATATTGCTAATGCCAAATACCTAAAATCTAATTCATGATAATATGAAAAAGAAACTGAATTGTGTGTTACTCGTGGATGATAGTGCAACTGATAATTTTCTGCACAAAAGGATTATTCAAAAAGCCGATATAACCAACCACATAGAAATTGCAGAGAATGGAGAAGAAGCGCTTAATTTTCTCGTCAAAAAAGGGAAATGGGAGAAACCGGAAAGCTCGTATTGTCAGCCTGAATTAATTCTTCTTGATATCAACATGCCGGTCATGGACGGATGGCAATTTCTTGAAGAATACAACAAACTTGAGGAGGTACAAAAAGGTAAAATAGTCATCATCATGCTGACTACATCTTTAAACCCTTCCGATAAGATAAAAGCAGAAACCATGTTAGAAAGTGAATGTTTTAGATATAAACCCTTGACTCCAGAAGTGATCAGTGAGATTATACAGATACACTTTCCTGAATATCTTTAAATATCCGCTTCAATTGGAATCGATAATGAAAGTCAAATGATTATTGACATTTTTTTGTCCTTTACCATATAGAGCATTGAGCTTTTCTTTGCTCAATGCTAACACCTCAATCCAGACTTTCTGAACGTGAAATAGCCCAGGCCTGGGCTAAGATCACCATTATCAAATGGAAAAAGAAGCTCGCCATTAATAAGGTTGGCAATTCCGGTGCACTTCTCCAAAGCTTTCAGTACAATGTTCTGGCATCAGCACAAGGAAATGTGCTGAAAATCACCCTGCTTTTCGAGTATTACGGTCGCTTTGTCGATATGGGAGTCGGCAGAGGTGTCAAAATTGGGGATGTAAAAGAATCTGCCACATCTCGTAGACTTTCCGGGAAAATGCTTGGCAACCGAAGGAGACCAAAGAAATGGTACTCCAAGACCTTTCATGCCGAGGTGATGAAGCTGAGCGAAATATTTGCCAAAGAGTATGGCCACAGAGGTGTGATCGCTATCACCGAGAATGTATCCGATAAATCAATCAACAATGGCTAAAAACGAAACTTCCACAGCCACCGTCATTTTTAACGGTGAAAAAGCCAATGCCACACTCAAACAGCTGGAGGCTGAAGCCAGAAAACTGAATGCAGAACTCCGCCAACTGAATATAAACTCAAAGGATTTTGGCGATAAAGAACGTGAGTTCCAAAAAGTAAACGGCAGACTAAAAGATCTTAGGGGAGAAATAAACCAAACCGGAGGCGCTTTTTCAAAACTGGCTGATCAGGCCAACAAATACCAGCAGGTTCTTCAGATGATTTCCATTGGCATTATTGCGATCGGGGCTGCAGCCTGGGGTTTGATCACTGGAAATGCAAAACTGGAGGATTCTCTGGCAGATATTCGCAAAACAACCAAACTAACGATTGATGAAGTCAAGAAACTGAATTCAGAACTGGGCAAGATCGATACCCGGACATCCCGCAGCGACCTTCGCGAAATGGCTGTGGTTGCCGGTCAGCTTGGCATTGCTCAGAAAGATATCCTTCCGTTTGTCGATTCAATAGATAAACTTAATGTCGCTCTTGGTGCAGAAATTCAGGGAGGGGCCAGTGAAGTCGCAACTCAAATGGGAACCCTCAGAAATGTTCTGACGGACATGAAGACCTCTGCGGTTTCTGATGATATGCTCCGTTTGGGCAATGCGATCAATGTTCTGGGAGCAGACGGATTCGCCACGGCGCCGGTACTGGTCGATCTTTCAAACAGAATTGGAGGGGTAGGCATGTCACTTGGATTATCCTCTGCTGAAGTGATGGGCATTTCTGCCACACTCCAGGAGCTTGCAGTTTCCACCGAAAGAGGCGGAACAGCAATGACGAAGATCCTGATGAAGATGACATACAACACCGCCGACTTCGCCAAGGTGGCCGGAATTCCGTTGAAAGACTTTACCACGCTGGTAAATACAAATCTGTATGAAGCATTTGTGAAAGTTGTCGAAGGATCGAAGAGAGGCGGTGAGGGTGCAACAGTATTGGGGAAACTGATCCGGGAACTGGAAATTTCCGGGGCAGGCGCTTCTGAGGTCTTCGCTAAGCTGGGAAATAATACTGCCATGCTCCAACAGAAAGTCCTCCTGGCAGGCAAGTCTTTACAAGGTACCGATGAAATTCTAAGGCAGTTCAACGACAAGAACACCACCCTGGGCGCCACCCTGGATAAACTTGGGAAAGAGTTTTATCGGCTGATAACTATGCCCAGCGTCACAGAGTTCTTGAAAACAATGGTCGGAGCAGTAGTAAACCTGGTGGCATGGCTCAAGGTACTGCCCCAGTGGATCGACAAGTACCGGATACAACTTATAATTTTAACCGGTGCTATTGGCGTTTACATTGCTGCTCAGACAAGATCAATCCAGGTTGCAATTTTGAATAACCTGACATTAAAGGAAGGAATCCTGCTGAAAATGAAAGATGCCGTTGTTCTTGAATACCTCATCGTCAAAGAACAGCTTCTTGCCATTTGGAAAGGAAATGGCACGATCGCCACCAAGCTGGCGACAACTGCCCAGTGGCTATGGAATGCTGCCATGGCAGCGAACCCGATAGGACTGGTTATTGCTGCTATTACCGCCTTGGTTGCAGGGATCAAGACATACGAAACGTACAATAGCCAGGCAATTGCCCTGGAGAAATTAAAAGCTTCAACCACTGTTTTACTGGCCGAGGCCAATAAGAAGCTCGAAGATGCTTACGAAAAAGTGGCCGGAACCGTCAGAAATCTCAACCTACTTTCCGTCCAGGAGAAAAAGGATCTTCAGGAAAAGATCGACCTGACCATTGGTCAGGCAGAAGCAGAACTGCTTTTGATGCAAACAAAACAGAAAGCGATTGGAGAGTCAGCGGCAAAACCAACGATTCTGCAAAGGGTTTGGAACACGGTAAAAGGTGGCGCCGGTCCGGTTGGAGCTGCAATGGCTGCCACTGACAATGCCATTGATGCCCAGGAGAACCGCACCGAAGCGACAAAACCTTATGATGAAGGGATCAATAAACTACAGGACAAAATCTCACAATTCAAGGATGCAAAACAATCCCTGAGTGATGTCCTGAATGCAGAAAGCATCGGTGATAAAATCGTCGGAGAATCGCTCGACAACCTGGAAGCGAAACTTTCAAAATACCAGGTTGCGCTGAAGACCGCTGTTGCCGGTAGCGAAGATTTTATTCGCGTCCAGGGAAAGATAAAGGACCTGAATAAAAAGATTCAGTCGTTCGACAAATCAGATCCATCCACCGGGACTCCGGCGGATGTTGAATCCAGAGCAAAGAAACAGGCTGATTATCTTCTCGACATTAAAAAACAACTGGCCCAGGCAAGAGCAGCTGTCACCGAAGGAGAAATGGAGAGGGAACTGGCCATTGAAGAAGAAAAACTTGGTGAGCGTCTTGACAAAATTAAGGGCAACTCTGCCGATGAAGTCGAACTCAGACGAGTTCTCACAGATCAGCTCATTGATAAGCAGGACGAAATTCGTCTCAAATATGCTGAAAAGGAAATCCAGTCCCAGTATAAAATCGAAAAGGAAAAAGCGGATGCAAAAATGGAATCCCTGGACAAGAATTCTGATGAGTACTTACGGGCAGTTCTTGATTCCCTTCAGTTGGAGATGGAATATACGCTTTCGGTCACCAAGGCAACAGAACAGCAGAAACAAACCATCAAGGATACATTCGCCCAGAAAGGCACGAATGTCGTAGCCAAGCATAAGGATAATGATGACAAGAATCTTTTCGATTACCAGGAGCAGCTAAAGAGTCTGCGCCTCAAATCGGATATCGACCTGGCAGAAAAACAAGTCAAAATAAAGCTTGAGGTCGATGCAAAGTACCGCAAGATTCTTGAGGATAACATTAAGGATGAAGCCCGCACAGCCGAAATCAAACAACAGATGGCTGAAGAAGTCGCGGCCAAACAAATTCAACTTTCAAGGGAGACTGCCTTAAAAGTTGCCGATAATGCAATTTCCCTGGCAAAAGGCGCTGTCGATGGACTTGCGGCCATCTTCTCGATGCAAACCGATACCGAAAACCAGCAGCTAAAGCAGGATGAACAGGCCAACGACAAGAAGAGATCAAACCTTCAGGCGCAGCTTGATGCAAATCTCATCACCAAAGCCCAGTATGATTCGAAGGTTGATAAAATGGATAAGGAGCTGGACAAGAAACGCAAGAAGATGGAGCATGATCAGGCTGTTCGCAGCAAAGAGGTTGCACTCTTCAATGCCCTAATCAGCGTTGCCACGGCGGTTGCATCTGCACTGAGCGCCGGTCCCGGAGTCGGGATCGTGCTCAGCATCATTACTGCCGCCCTTGGTGCCATTCAGATCGGGTACATCCTGAGCCAGAAGGTACCGGAAGCTGCCAGGGGCCGCTATTCGGTAATAGGCCAGGATGATAATAAACTCTACCGTGATGTTCCGTTTGTTGATTCTCCACAGACCGGATTGTATGCCTCGCCGACACTGATCAGTGAGACTGGCCAGGAGATTGTCATTGATCCCAAAACGACCAGGAACCTGATGGTCAACTACCCTCATGTTATTGATGCGATCAATTTTGCAAGGGTGCCGCAAAGGGCCGCCGGCAATTATCCACAGAATTCTACTGCATCAATCCCCGCCCAGCAAACTCAGCCAATATACGAGCAGGGATTACTTGCAGCGCTCAGTGAATTCAATGCACACGCCAGGGAAGGTGTCAGAACATTTGTCGTTTACGATGATATCCGCGATGCTTCCAAAATCATGACTGATATTGAAAAGAATACTAAAATAGGCTGATATGCTCTCACTTGTCGTTAACGGAACTTCGCTTGATTTAAGCCAGGATTTTTCAATCACCTTGAAATTTTCATCGCCGATTTTCAATACCGTCGGTGATTATACCTATCCATTCAAGATCCCGGTAACACCCTTAAACCTCTCTACGCTTGGTTTTAAACACAGGGTGGAAAATTCAGGCGATCCCTATGAGGAATATGACGCTTCATTATTTTATAACGATCTGCTTTTGCTTGAAGGTATTTTGCGTATTACCAAGGCTCAGACTGACTTCTATGAAGCCACGCTCTACTTGAATAAAGGCGATTTCTATTATAAACTAAAAAATCAGAGCCTTCAGGATGTTGATTTTGGTACCATGTCATGGACCGGTGAAACGCTCAAAATGGATTGGATAAATTCTTGCAAAAACAAGTTTTATCCCGAGCGAAATCTCGCTTTCCCAATGCTTCTTAACAAATCCTATTTCGATGAACTTCCACCGGAGCCGCAATTGCAGTATTTCAATTACTATGATTACGGCACCATGTACTATTTCACCCCAAGCGCTCAGCCATATGACAGGACTGTAATTGTACCAATGCTCTTTCTCAGGTATGTCCTGGATAAATTATTTGAGTATTTGCAGTTTGAACTTGACGATTCATTCTTTTCTTCCGACCCTGATTATAACGCCCTCATTCTCTACAACCTGGTTGACTGCAATACCGGACCCACCGGTTATTTCAGCTATGATAAATTGAAAATATTTCTCAACTACCATGTTCCAAGAATATCCCTGAAAGATTTCTTCATCAATCTCGAAACTTATTTCAACATTCGTTTCTTTGTCAATAATACCACCAAAGTTGCAAAGCTTGTATCCGTTGATAAAATAGTAAAGTCAACTGATTATGTGGAATTTTCATCCCAGGTGATCTCAATCGCCCTTGATTTGGAAAACAAGATCACCGGCTTTGATTTCAAGCTTACCATGGATACAAATGATGAAAGATTCCCGGTAATAAATGCAGGCCAACAAGTCGTATTGGATAGGATCAAGTCATCAGTTCAGTCCGTCTGCGAACTGGCACCCTGGCCTGCTTCGAGTGTCGGGGATCTAAGATTTGTATTCGATCTGGATCAGTATTGGGTTATGAATACTACAAAGCTTTGGCAGGCTACAACCGCAATGTATTGGACCTGGAATATGTATTCTCAGTGGATTTATAAAAATAAGGATCAGTCCATTGAATCCAAGTTCTCCTCGCCATGTTCAGAAGAGTTCACTCCATATAATGCCATCATCGGCAATCCAAGGTCAAATTGGGCTGCATATATCCCAACACTTGCCTTTGCATATTATCAGGAAGCTCCTTATGACAATGGTTTTATGGCAAGCCGGGGGTTTACAATTGATAACAATAATCTTTGGGTAGGAGGACATGTTGGCCTGATCAATAAACATTACAAGGCATATTTTGATTTCAGAATGACAGCTAAATGCCTGAAAATCACAAAGCAAATGACATTTCTTGAACTTAAGGAACTTGATTTTTCCCGAAAATATATGATTGGTGGCAACAAGTACCTGCTCAGTGAAGTCCAGGTAACAATGACAAAAGGCAAAATGAATCCTGCCATCATCAAAGCTTATTCGTGTTTTTAGTTGTCCTTTATTCTGGTGCATCAATGGTATAAAATTGCACCATGATCACGATCCAGTCCACACCGCCCGATATTTTATTTGCCGGGAATCCCTCGCTCTATAAAATATTCTCCGACAATATGTTTGTAACTGCCGGCAGGAAATGTACTTTTCTTTTGGAAGTGCTTGCTTGTGATATTGTCGATGGTCATACCCTGACCATTGCGACCCCTGAAAAGTCATTTGTTTTTACGACAACTGTTCGTTCTCCGCTTGATGAATCAGGCCTTGATCTGCCTTGTCCAATTAGCACTCACGACCAGGAGAGTTGGAGTTTGGATGTTTATAATTGTCTCAAAGCAAATTTCCATTTCTGCTCATTATTCAATGTTACCCGCGAGTATATTGCATACGTTTGGTGCTTGAGGTTTACGGCAATAAAGGAAGGAACAAATTACACCGCAACCGTAACCACCACAATTGCCAATCTTAACCTTACCGGTCTGCTCTCAGGAATAGATCCTGTTGTCCGGGATAATTTCTCCATCCTTGGTGGTATTTGGGATAAGAACATGAACCCTTTGTTTCTGGATGCAAAATCGCTTGATTCGTCAGGGAACGTGACATTCAACTTCTGTGAATATCTCTGTAACATTTTGGACAATAACATTCTTCCAAAATTCACTTTCCCTTTCGATCCAACAGTCAATTATAAGCTTTTCTCCAATTACATCCTCGAATTCTATGCCGGTTTCGCTGAGCGCTACAGCGTCAATGTTTTAAAAATACATTTCGACGCTCTTCGCAGTGCAGTCCCTGGTGGCCTTAACCGCGAAACACTTGTTGCTTATAATGCTGCCGGGCAGGATTTCTTTGATGGAGAAAATCTTCGATCATTCCTCACCTGGGCGCCCCTTGTAAAAACTACCGGCAAAACAGTTCCCGAAAAACTGTTTTTCTATGTTTACAAGGGTTTGAATGCCGAGTTTTTCGAGCTTGTAGTAAAAGTTTGGTTTACCGATGGCACCTTTGATTTTGTGCTTTCGGGTCCCTTTGCCGCTGCTGAAAATGATGTGATTGAGTGTTCTGTTGGTTACAAGCAGTTAAACCTTGAATCTCTTTTTCCTACGAAGATTGTTTCAAGTTGGGATGTGACCCTTGATCAATATCAAACAGGGGTATTGGGATTACAAAGAACCTTTATTCTTGATCAGCAAGTTTATGAGCATGAACGAATTTTCATTTTTCAAAACAGCTTCGCAAGAGCCTATGATGTAGTTCGGTTCACCGGCAAAGGGTCCATGAACCTTGAGTACGATTATGCTGTCAACAATTACCGGATTCTTGAACAGGATTCCTTTTACAACGCTCCATCAAGGAAATCAGACACCTCGGAAGTCCAGAAAATGATCACCAATTCAGGATGGATTTCCCTGGAGATGAAAGATTATTTGCGGGACATGCTTCTTTCCCGGCAGGTTTTTGAAATAAAGGATAACCTGCTCTACCCGATTGTCATCACGAATAACCAGGTTAAGGAGTATTTCATCGATGGCAAGTATCTCTATAGCCTTGATCTGGAATATGACCGGGCATACAGAGATTTTTTTTTTCAATAATCAGAGGTATTGCACAAATCATTTGTTACCGGATCTATTCAGACGATTATTCAGACGATTACAGCTAATAATGATAACATTCTCAAATGTATTTGATGCAATAAAAGCGGCCCTGACCGGCAGAGAGGCTGGCACCAAGGTCCAGGTTGTAGCTCATGAGAATTTTGAACTGATGCTTTTAAATTATGTTGAACAGTTATATGCACAGCCGGTTACAAGAGAATCACATGCAAGCGCTACTGCCGGATCACCTTGTGACCTTGTCTGGAATCAGGCTTTTGATGATACAAATTACACCTACGTAGTAAATGGCTTCGACACAAAAGGAAACCCGGTCGAAATTTATATCATCAGCAAAACGGCAACAAAAATTGTCGTGAAAACACTCGTAAACGCTAATATGACAGCTCTGGCCTTTGTCCATACACCATGAAGAAGATATTTGCAATATTCCTGTTCTTTTTCACCATCGCAACGGTGATGTCTCAAAACCGTGTATTGGATACGCTGATTTTCTTTCGCGGTGGAATACTGTACAAAATCAGCATCCAAGGCCAGACTTTAATGATAAATGACACTTCGTTTGTGGGGTTCCCGGGCTTTGGCACAGATCACACGCATGCTGCCTATGGAGATCATACGCATACAGTTCAAACCGTCAACTCATACGAAATCCTGATTGCCGGTGATGGTGCAAATGCCTGGGTTACACCTTTCGTGCTTAAAAGCACTTCGGTAGTTCTTTACAATTCCACACCGGTGCGCTCTGATAGATGGAGTGGCTCCGGTTCAAATATACTCACTGTTTCACTTGATGTCAGGAAGTGGGATCAAATCTTAATAATTCTTTAACCAATAAAATTTAAAACCATGAAAAAGTTATTTCTTCTTCTTTCGCTTATCCTGGCATCCATATATGGATTTGGACAAGCAACACCGGCAATGGTAGTCAGAGTTGCCGGGGTAAATACTGCCTTTGGAATCAATATAGCAGTCGGAACAACTGTTATCGATGCTTCCAATGGTAAACAGTATGTGTGTACCATTGCCACGGCTGCAGCTTGTTCCCTTTCGTATATGTCTTATGCGAACTTTGTTTCAGATGCAGGTGGATCTGTCACGGCAGTCACCGGCACCGGTCCCATCGTTTCATCTGGCGGTTCTACACCGGCAATCAGCATAAATGCTGCTACTACCGGCAGCGCAGGTTCGATGAGCGCAGCCGATAAAACAAAGCTTGACGGCATTTCTGGCACCAATACCGGGGATCAGACAATTACCCTCACCGGTCCGGTAACCGGATCGGGTACCGGTAGTTTTGCTACAACGATAACCGATAAGGCTATAACTCTCGCAAAACAAGCAGATATGGCTACCGGTTCATTTGTCTATCGAAAGACTGCCGGCAGTGGTGCCCCTGAAATTCAAACCCTGGCAACGGTTAAAACTGACCTTGGCCTTACCGGCACAAACTCAGGAGACCAGACCATCACCCTCACCGGTGGAGTTACCGGATCGGGAACCGGCAGTTTCGCAGCTACCGTTGTGACAAATGCAAATCTTACCGGTCCGATTACATCGGTTGGTAATGCTACAACGATTACCGCGAAAGCTGTAACCTTGGGGATGCAGGCAGATATTGCAACAGCATCGATCATGGGTAGAACAACTGCCGGAACCGGCGCCCAGGAAGTTCTTTCGGTAGCAGCTGTTAAAACCATGCTTGGTCAAACCACTTCTGCCGTTTACAATGCTGAAGCCTCGGCTGATGCATTAATATCTCCCTGGACAATAATTACACTCGCCGGAACTCCGGTAACTATTTCTGTTTTGCTTAATGGTATGACATTGAAGTTGACCAACCAATATACCATTGCAACCACCACGCTTACAATTATTATCCCGGTTTATAAATATGACCAGATACAGGTCATTTATTCTTACTAACCATGAGAAAACTCCTGTTTTATATTCTCGTCTTTTCACCGGCGTTATTATTCGCCCAACTGTCTCCAAGGTCCCCGGGGAACATTCAAAATGCAACGACTCCATTCGGCACGAATGTTCCCCTGGGCAATATGGTCTATGATCAGAATACACAGAAATATTACTTCTGCATTGCCAATATTGCCGGTAATTATACATTGACTACAGGTGCATCAAGCTTCAAAGAAATCCCATCTTCGATTTCCCAATGGGTTACCAGTGGAAACAATATCTACTACAATTCCGGCCTTGTTGGAATCGGTACAACAAATCCTATACGAATACTTGATACTTATTCATCAAGTTCTCCGGTAATAGGTGTTTCAAATACCGGTGGCGCAGGTGGCGCAGCTTTTCAAATGATGGATCAGGCAAGTGGTGGGTCCTGGAATTTTAAATGTGTTGGTACCACCGGTGATTTTAAAATGAGGGACAACTACGGCACAGGTGCAGATTTCATGTACGTTCAAAAAGGCGCTGCTGCAAATACTTTGTATTTAAAAGCAGGTGGCAACCTTGGAATTGGAGTGACAAATCCGACTTCCAAACTTGATGTCGGTGGAGATGTAAATTTCAATAAATATAAGGCGATAGCCATGGTTTGTGATAATGGCGCCACTTTCCCGACAACTCCAAATGCCGGCCAGTGGTTCTTACTGGTCACAACCGGCAGGAAAATCCTCTATCAATATAATGGTGCATCCTGGACCTCCGTAATCTCACTTGGAGCATTGACCTACTACGTTGATGATGGTAGTGGCTCCGATGTTGTTGAATATGGTTATGATGCTGCTACAGCTTATGCATCCGTACAATTTGCAGTTGATCAAATCCCTCCTTTGAACGCTGGCAATGTTGTTATAAATGTTGCTACCGGGACCTATTATGATGCTGTTACGATTCAGGGGAAAGCGTACACCGGAAATTACACCCTTACCATTCAAGGCCCGGTTTTAAATACAACAACAGTCATTGCTTCTGGAACAATGACTTCATCCTCTGTCCCTACTTCAGCAAACGGAATAGGAGGTGCAAGTAACTCTCCTGCACCTTCATCTATGACAAATTCAGGAGCAAGTTACACGGTGAATGCTTACATAGGGAAATTCATCGAGTTCAACAATAACGGCGTTTATTACCCGATTTGCAGCAATACCGCTACCACAATTGTTTTTGCCGATAATTCCCTTTATTCACTTTCCGGCACCTATAAAATATTCTCATCTTCTGTTCTCTTCAGTGGTTCGGGGATGCTTACAGTAAAGGATGGGCAGTTAGGAGTTAACATCAACAATATCCAATTTGACAATTCAGCGGCAGCTCCCATAACCATTAATCAGTTCTGTACTGTAACCTTTACCAACTGCTGGATTGAAACCGCACCTGTTACAAATGGTCTTGCAATTGGCCAATCTCTGGTACTGATGAATGGTAATTATATCAAAGGATTGTCCGGTTCAGCCGGAATGGTAATTACAACCGGAAGGATGGGAGGCTCAGGAAACTGTATTGACAATAGAGGCGGGGGAAGCGCCTGGAGACTGGTATTGGGAGCGCAGTTGCAAGGAGGATATTTTTGCTATGGGAATGGTTCAACTGTTTGCATCAATTCCCTGGCCTGTAATCTGTCACTTTACAATATGTATTTCAACAATTGGACAGATGCTGTAAATGGTGCGGACAATTCCAATATCAGTTTTCAAAATGAGGCATACGCATCTTTTGTATCATGCACCCGGGATATTTCCAAACAACTCACCACACGGAATTCCAATCTACTGTTCAAATATCAATCCGGAGTTACGAAAATGACTGCCGGATTCCAGCCTTCCGGAAATTATAATTACTTCAATTTCGGAACGTCCACAACGTCAAATGATCTTGTAATTGCATCGGATAATAAAATCGGAATAGGAACTGCTACACCTCTTTATAAACTTGATGTTGCTGGTAGTCTTTTTTGTCAGTCCGGAATGATTCTTGCCGGAGAGGATGGAGATGCATTTACAGTTCTCAATGGAGTTGATGATTTGCATCAATTCAGAATTGATAATACCAATAACTATGCAAACCTGTTTGAAAACAATACTTTAGGTAAGGTTGGTATTGGTGTGGCTGCTCCATATTCGCTGTTTCACATAAGAGGCGACAACACTTCCATTCAAACCCCACAATTCATTATTGATGATGCCAGCGGGCAAAACAGGCTTGCCATCGGCATTCATTCAACAACGGCGGTTTCTACCTTCCAATCCCTTACAAGTGTTGGGGAAGGTGGAACCCCAACGACAATATCATTAAATCCAAACGGGGGTAATGTCGGAGTTGGATTGACAAATCCATCTTCAAGATTTGAAGTTGCTGGATTGGCGACATTGGGAAGCCTGAAAGTGAACGGATATAATGTAACCGTGAATGGGAATGTCACGCTCCCTCAATCTGGCGTATGGTCAAATAATGGCACAAGTGTTTATTACACGACCGGGAACGTAGGGGTTGGAACAAGTAATCCTACGCGTCAATTTGAAGTGTCCGGCACAATGCATTCAAGTGGCGGAATCATTGGTTTAAATGTAGATTCAAATTTTCCGACAAACATAAATACAGGAACATCGACCGGTGATATCAGTATTGGAACAGGCGCTACAACTCAATATATCAACATTGGGTCTGGTATCGCAAACAAAACTATCACCATTGGCCATTCCGTTGGGACTGGAATAACCCGCGTTTATGGAGGTGCCAATGGGTTGATTCTGACTTCAAATGGAGCAACTTTTTTACAGTCCAATGCAACCGGATCAAATTACCTATACATTCAAAACGATAATGGTGCCGCCCCGACAAATATAGGAACAGGAACAACGACCGGTGCCGTCACCATTGGAGGATCAGGAGCACAATCTATTGCAATCGGTGATAATGCTGCCGGCGCCAAAACCATTACCATTGGAAACTTGGTTGCCGGCACCACCGTTAATATTAAAAGTCAACTGCCCGGGTTAGGAGTTCCGGTCTATGCGCGAACAATCGGTAGTGCAACTGCTACAACAACATTGATCGATATTACTGGATTAAGCGTTGCCGTTGCCGCCGGATCGATCTATGAGTTCGAGGCGGTTTTAAACGTAGGTACTTCTGCGGATGCCAATGGAAATAAATATGGGCTTTACTTTTCTTCATCAGGAGGCAGTGTTGTTGCAATTGTTAATGGATCCACTACTTCAACAGCATGCAAAGCAGAAAGACTTACGGCCTTCAATCCGACCGCTTCCGGTGCATTTTGTATTACCAGCTCGCAAACAGGTGGTATCATAATAAAAGGATTACTCACAACAACTACTCTTGCCGGATCATTTTCAATTCAACATCAACATTTATTATCAGGAACGAGCACGGTTTATGCCGGTTCGTATTTAAAAGTCACTAAAGTCCCATAATATGAGCGACCAGGATCAACAAAATGCCGCTTTGCGGTTAAACGAAACATTCAAGAATTATGAAGGAGAGCCAGGATATGAAGTATTCGTTCCCGCCTTTTTCGATTTCCTTACAAGCAATTTTGAATTCGCTGAAGATAAACCCACTAAACCCAATCCCAAATGAAAACAGAATCATTCAATACAGAAGCCTCCATCATGAACTTGGATGGAGTAATGGTACCGGCAAAGTCTGCATTATGCCTGGCTTTGCCTACCGTAGTTTTCGGCCTTGAAGCCTTGAAACTCCTTAGTAAAAATTTCATCGTCAAGCTTTGCATTGGCGTTGTCATTACTGCTATCAAAACTTTTAAAGCTGCATTATGCCCGCAACAGTTAGAAATCATTGACAATGAAAAATAAACGGATTACTAAAAAACCAAAAACCATGGACCCGAATTTCAGTATAATTTTTATGGGAAGAGTGATGAATCATCCTTCCGGCTTCGGCATCGCCGATGCAGTCATCGCAATGCATATCTGCGCCAGGGATGGCGAAGTATTAAACGCTCCCCGGGTTCCCGGGAATGCTCCATTCAAGGTTGTCTTGAAACTTAACGGCGAGGTTATCAGAACTATTTCCGATATACCCGGTGTTGTTGATCCTAACAACGAGGAAGAATATAATTGCATCATTCCAAATCTCCCCGCTGGCAGATATGACCTGGTCATTACCGACAACCTCTTACCGGAGCCAAATGATGCCCGGGGTTTCTCGTGCTTCAATGTTCTTTTTCCACCGTTTGCCACGATGGTAGGTGATGTAGATGCCAATGACTCTCCCACGACAGTTGGATTTCAATTTGGCGAAACTACCGACTATGGCAGATCAGCTGAAGTTGGAATAGTAAATGGTACTGATGTTCATGTTGTTTCCTTGCAACTGAAATCCAAGCTCAACACAGAGGATCCGAATACCGACTTTCTGGAGCCTGGTACAACATATCATTACAGGATTGTCGCTCAGAATGAGTTCGGATCGGTTGTGGGCGAAGATATGACCCTTACGACCTTACCTGCTCAGGTCCCTCCTATTGTGCACACATTGCCCCCAACAAACATTGTCTAACTTTTAAAGAAATCAAAATGAAAAATCAAGCAAAACTTTGGAATCTTAACTGGTTCGATGTTGGAAAAACCTTCATCGTTATTATCGGAACCTCCGTTTTCGGTTCCCTGATCCCTATCATTCAAACGGGAACTATTCCTACAAAACCACAGTTGTTTTTAATTGGAGGCACAGCCCTGGCGGCAGGGTTCACCTATCTTTTGAAACAACTTGGGACGAATGAAAAAGGGGAAATTTTGAAATAGAGTAGGGATGGATTTAGGCATAAAATAATTTGAATCACATTACATATTACGAATTTAATGTAATTTTACTATTTAGGCATCTGATTATTATTGTGCCTATACTGTCCAAATAACCGCAATATGGCGTCTAATCCGTAATGGTTATGCATAATGCAATTTAATTGGGAATTAAAACTGTTCAAAAAATAAACATTAATGTTACAAAAAGCAAACATCAACAAAGCTATTTCCCACACCGTGACCTTTGCAGCATAATGGATCCAAAATAATTGTAAAGATTCATAAGAAACCAAAATGAAAAAAATATTTGTGATATTGCTATTTTTGCCGGTTTTCTTGATGGCTCAAGATTCTACAGAAGTGACAAAGAAAGTTTTATTAGGGTTTGAACTTGGACCGAATATCAGTTCTCTAAATGGTTCTAACAAGGTTAATATAGGATTTTCCTATGGCTATCCTTTTAGGGTTATATTTAACCGATTTTTGAATTTCAAAACAGGCCTTTATTTTGATGGCACCATTCACAATTTAAACAAAGACACAACATATAAAGTTTTATATCTAACCACACCATTTACGTTCGGATTGACATTGAAAGGATACGAAAATGTGCTAATGCATTTTAATGCAGGATTTTACACTTCTTTCAATTTAAATTCAAACGAAGTCCATGCGATGAATGTTGGGCTTGTTTTTGCTTTAGGATTTAATCTGTTTATAACCCAAAGATTGCTATTAAATTTAGATTTTGCTGATTATTATGATCCAACTTTCATTATAAATGGGAATGGAATGTCTTCAAATTCTGTTAAATGCACAATTGGCCTCCTATTTAAAATCAATAAAAAATAGTCACTAAAAGAACCAACATATTGAATATCAGTAAGTGTTTGTCGTCAAAACCACTTAAATAAAAAACTGCGCCAAGTGAAAGGTGTTAATGTCGATGTGTTTTCATTAAAGAAAGCCATAGTTATACGAAAAAAATGAACATATATGAAAGCATGGATTTTGTTTCTATTATTTCTTTTCTGTGAGTTTTTTTCTTTCTCACAGGACTTTATGTATTTAAAGGATAAATCAGTTCAAAAAGTTAAAATTCTTGAAATAAGCATAGACAAGATTAAGTACAAAAAAGTAGAAATACTAGATGGCCCCACTTATGAGATTATCAAATCAGATGTGATTAAAGTCCACTATTCTAATGGCTTTATAGATGTTTTTCATCCTGAATACGATACTGATTCCCTTTTTATGGCCACTCCTAAACAAAAATATGATACAATCGATTACAGTATGCTTTATATTGTTTTTAATTCAACTCAAGATGAAAGTCAAATTTTTCCTATATATTTTAATGATATTTATATATGTACTTTAAAAAACCATCAACGATTATCTTATAAACTTTTTTCAGAGGGTTCATTAGTATTCTCAAGAAAAATTAAAACCAAAACAGGAAAATTTAAAAAAGTCCTAGGCCCAGCAAAAGTTTTATCTATTGAACATGGGAAGCTAATTGGTATCAAGATTAATATACGATATCCCCAAGGGATAGACCCAAATAAACGTTTTTCATTAGATGCATTTAGTGATAGTACTCAATTTAAAACATTTTTGGTGAATAATTACTATGGTTTTCAACCATTTAAGGATTGTGACATTAATATGGAAGAAGATTTAAAAAATCGGATACTTAAATAAAAACCTCTACAAATGGCTCCACCACGATTGAGCAACCCGCTTAAATGTGGGGCATATTTTAATTTCTTAACTAAAGAACGGGTGATCCTTTAGTTTCTCCGCAGTCTCCAGTTTTGTTACCCTGATATATTTCAAAAACGATTCAGTTTTCCGGTGGCCGGTTATCTGCATAATATCATGCAATGGGATGCCCGCCAAATAAGCATTTGTTGCAAAAGACCTTCTTCCTGTGTGAGTTCTGATCTGCATCCAACACCGTTTTCTTATTTATCCGTATATTTGCATCGACTTATGTAAACGGTAAATAACAATGCGAGATTTCGGCAAATAAGAATGCAAGAAATCGGTAAATAAGGATGCAGAAATTCGGTAAATAAGAATGCAGGATTTCGGTAAAT
>Ga0114951_10002450_pt1 | contig 20985 bp, 17 predicted proteins | sample AM7aDNAmetaG_FD_88677 | JGI IMG/M metagenome (GOLD analysis project Ga0114951, IMG submission 88677) | Freshwater microbial communities from Finland to study Microbial Dark Matter (Phase II) - AM7a DNA metaG | ecosystem: Environmental > Aquatic > Freshwater > Lake | place: Finland: Lake Alinen... | reverse complement strand
CGCAATGCATTTACACCGGATACCATCAAGGAAATTATTGAATCGATGGTATTTTGCCGTGATAGCGAAGATATTGCAACAGTTGTTTTGACTGGTGAAGGCGACATGGCTTTTTGCAGCGGTGGCGATATTAATGTAAAGCAAATTGGCGGATATATTGGTAAAGATGGGATTCCACGTTTGAATGTGCTTGATTTGCAGAAACTGATTCGCAGTCTTCCTAAACCGGTTGTGGCTATGGTAAATGGTTTTGCCATTGGTGGCGGACATGTATTGCAGGTAGTTTGCGACTTGTCTATTGCTTCCGAAAATGCCATTTTCGGACAAACAGGACCTAAAGTTGGAAGTTTTGACGCCGGTTTTGGTTCATCATATTTGGCTCGCATCGTAGGTCAGAAAAAAGCACGCGAAATTTGGTTCCTTTGCCGTCAGTATTCTGCTACCGAAGCATTGGAAATGGGTTTGGTGAATACCGTTGTGCCGTTCGACCAGTTGGAAGACGAAACTGTGAAATGGTGCAAGGAAATGATGCAACACAGCCCGTTGGCACTGCGTATGATTAAAGCAGGACTGAATGCCGAACTTGACGGACAAGCCGGTATACAGGAATTGGCCGGAAATGCTACCATGCTTTATTATATGACTGAAGAGGCGCACGAAGGTAAAAATGCTTTCCTTGAAAAACGCAAACCTGACTTTTCAAAATATCTGAAAATGCCGTAAAGAATCCCCTAAATCCCCCAAAAGGGGACTTTAAGACGAAGTATTTAAAACAGCATATATTTATGACAAACAAAAGACAGAAAGAACTAACTAAAAGTCCCCCTTCGGGGGATTTAGGGGGCTTGAACTCTTGGATTTCCGCATTTCGTTTAAAGACATTGCCACTCGCCTTGTCGAACACCTTGGTTGGTTCAGCTCTGGCTGTTAAGGACGGTGGTTTTCGTTGGTCGGTATTTGTGTTGGCTGCGCTCACAACTGTTCTGCTGCAAATACTCTCAAACATGGCCAACGATTATGGCGACTTTGTGAACGGTAAAGATACTGCCGAACGGCTTGGTCCTAAACGAATGGTGCAGTCGGGCGAAATCTCAGCCTCAACTATGCTTAAAGGCATGATTTTAGTAGGCGTGTTGTGTGCAATTACCGGTGTTTGGCTTATATGGATTGGAACTCAAGGAATAGATATTACGAATATGCTTATTTTTGGAGTGTTAGGATTGGCTGCCATTGCTGCTGCCATAAAATATACAGTTGGCAAAAATCCGTATGGATATCGTGGGTTGGGCGATCTGTTTGTGTTTATCTTTTTTGGTTTGGTGGGTGTGATCGGTACTTATTTTATGCATACACAGAGTTTTCGGTGGGATTTGCTGTTGCCTGCCTCGTCCATCGGTTTTCTGAGTATGGGTGTATTGAATATGAACAACATGCGCGACTACGAAGCCGATAAGAATGCCGGAAAACGAACCATTGTTGTAGCAATGGGCGAACATAATGCGGCTTTTTACCACTTATTCCTGATTGCGGGAGCTATACTTCTTACCTTCATTTTTACGCTGTTGAATTATCATTCGCCTTGGCAATGGTTGTTTTTGCTATGTTCACCGCTACTTGTATTGAATCTGAAAAAGGTATTTACCTACAAAAATGGCCTTGAACTTTACCCGGAGTTGCCACGTGTATCAATGGCTGCTTTGGTATTTGCATTGATGTTTTTACTTGGAGTGATATTATAACCACCATGCCAGGAAGCACCACTTAGCTTAGTATTTTATTGGTAAAATGAAAGCAAAGTATATAAACTACAACCTTCAATTCAAATTCCCTGCAGGTACTTCCCGCGGGGTTTTGTTGCATAAACCCTCTTCGTTTCTGTTATTGGAAAAGGATGGTGTTATTGGTATTGGCGAATGTTCCACCATCCCCGATTTGAGTATTGACCCAATGGAAAGCTATCAGCAAGAACTGGAGGAAGTTTGCCGAATGTTGAATGATGGTGTTGAACCTCATGAAATAAATTTATCGGCATATCCGTCCATTGCATTTGGATTGGAAACGGCTTTGCTGGATTTGAATTCAGGCGGAAAGCGTGAGTTGTTTTCGTCTGATTTTTCATTAGGAAAAGCCGGAATACCTATTAATGGACTGGTTTGGATGGGCGACAGGGAATTTATGCAAAAGCAGATTCGGGAGAAAATAGCTGCCGGATATCATTGCATCAAACTCAAAGTTGGAGCTTTGGATTTTGAAACTGAACTGGAAATTATAGCAGGCATTCGTGAGCAGTTTTCACCGAACGATATCGAGTTGCGATTGGATGCCAACGGTGGTTTCACACCAGCAGACGCATTGGAAAAACTCAATAGGCTTTCAGCATATCATATACATTCCATTGAGCAACCAATAAAACCAAGACAGTTCGAAGAAATGGATGGCATTTGCCAACAATCGCCAATTCCCATTGTGCTGGACGAGGAACTGATTGGAACCACTCCTAATGAAGAACTACTTAAGACAATTCAACCTGCCTATATTATTCTCAAACCTAGTTTGTTGGGCGGATTTAAAGTGTCAGAGGAATGGATTAGGTTTGCCGAAAAAAATAATATAAGTTGGTGGATTACCTCGGCACTCGAAGCGAATATTGGTCTGAATGCCATTTCGCAATGGACTGCCACGTTTGGTTCTAAATTTCCACAAGGTTTAGGTACGGGGCAGCTTTACCTGAATAATATTCCTTCACCGCTTGAAATCAGGGACTCGAAACTCTTTTATAACCAGGGTGCTAACTGGGATTTACAATTGCTGCTATGAATCTGGAAACGATACGATTAAATGGAAAACTGTATGGTTCAGACAGCTTATCAGAACTTAAACATGACCTGCCGGCTGCTTGGCAACAGGAAATATCTGCTTTTCTGGAAAATTGGTTCGACGATTCGGACGTGATAATCACCCGAACTTCAGGCTCTACAGGTAGACCCAAAGAAATTCGACTAACCAAAGAAGCCATGCGCAATTCAGCCCGCATGACAAATGCATTTTTCGGGCTTGATAACACAAAAACTGCTCTGCTTTGCATGCCAGCATCGTATATTGCCGGCAAAATGATGCTTGTTAGGGCAATGGTGGGTGGCTACAATTTACTTGCCGTTGAACCAAAGGCAAATCCTTTTGAAAAGATAAATATAACTATAGATTTTACGGCTATCACACCCTACCAACTTAGCCATTCAGTTGAAACATTGAAACATACATCCGTTGGGAAGATAATTGTTGGAGGTGGACATGTAAACACACAACTTGAAACTGTTGCTGCAGAAATCCCGGCTTTAATGTACGAAACCTATGGCATGACAGAAACAGCTTCACACATTGCGTTGCGCTGTTTTAATGGTTCCGAAAAGTCAGATTATTTTACCGTGCTCGACGGTGTTTCCATTCGTCAGGATAAGCGGGGTTGTTTGGTTATTTCTGCATCACATTTAACCACAAGTGAGTTGATATCCAATGATATTGTAGAACTACATGGAGTAAACCGGTTTAAATGGCTGGGACGTGCCGATTCGATAATCAATTCAGGTGGAGTGAAAATTTTTCCAGAACTAGTGGAGAAAAAACTGGAACAGTTTATCAAAAAAAGGTTCTTCATTACTTCTTTGCCTGACGAAAACCTTGAAAATAAACTTGTATTACTTATTGAATCAGAGGCATTTACACTGCGACAAGAATTAGCATTAAATTCTCAAATGAAAAAGTTACTGTCGAAATACGAAAACCCAAAACAGCTATTTTATCTTTCTTCCTTTGTATATTCCGATAGCAGTAAAATTCTGCGGAAAGAAACATTAGAAAAGCTATTTCCCGGATGACAACAGAAAATCCTTATTGAAACTTTTTCGTTCCATTGAAAAACTGTTGCGCATCTCTGTTGGCATTTCAGCATTCATTTCGCCACCGGGCTGACCCATACCACCAGGCATTTCGCCACCCATTTCTCCTCCACCGTTCATTCCTCTGCCTTCACCCATACCTCCACTCATTCCACGACCTCCGCCACCACCGCCATGCAATCCTCCTCCCGTTCGACCACGCATTTTATGTATTTCATTTTGCGATAAATCATTTAAAACCACCTGAAGTTGAATTTGTATTGTGGATATTTTTTCAAACAGATAATTTTTCCCAAACAGTTCCTGTAAGGGTATCTGTATTTCGTAAGCTACCAAATCCTTATTTGATTTGCTGCGTGCAAAACAGATATTATCCTTATTTTCAGAACTTATCATTCCGTTTGTAACTAGAAATCCATCCAACAACACTGTATCTTTAGGAATAAATTCAGGTCGTGTCACTGACTTATCCACCAATTTGTCAGTTCTTACTTCCTGCGTATTCATTGGTGGTAATTCGCTGAATTTATTAGGTTTGAATGTAATTTCTGCTTTGGAAGCCGTAGTCGTTTTGAGTTTGAATCTGATTGAAAAACCTGCCATAAATAATTGCATTTGGGTGGCACGGTCTCCTGCTTTCAGGATAAAATATAAGTTCTGCGTATCGTTTCTAAACTCATATTTCAGGTTCGATTCAGAGTTGAAAAATCGTGGGAGCATTCCCCATTCTGAACCATCACCATCAATCACAATTGGCTTGCTTTGCCATTTAGCAGTGCTTGTTTGTGCCGACAAATCAGCAGAAACAATAAATAAAACAAGCAGTGTAGTAGTACGTAATTTATTCATATTTAATCTATTATAAAGAATTAAGTCCTTTTTTATAAACACCCAAAGCCCTGTTTCGGGCAAAAACGTGGTCAACAATCGGTAGCGGATAGTTGAGCGAATCGAATTCCTTCACCCATCTGCGGATGTAAATCAATTCCGAATCAAACTTGCGGGTTTGCTCGTCAGGATTAAAAACCCGGAAATAAGGCGCAGCATCGCAACCACAACCTGCAGACCATTGCCAGTTCCCATTATTGGCTGACAAATCATAATCAAGTAATTTTTGAGCAAAATAAGCCTCACCCCAACGCCAGTCAATCAGTAAATGTTTGGTTAGAAAGCTGGCAACAATCATTCTTACGCGATTGTGCATCCAACCTGTTTCGTTTAATTGCCGCATTCCGGCATCCACTATCGGATAACCTGTTTTTCCCTCACACCAGCTTACAAATTCCGCTTCTTTATTCCGCCACTGAATCTTGTCATATTTCATTTTAAACGGACCATTTACCACATACGGATAATGCATTATAACGCTCATAAAAAATTCACGCCAAATCAGTTCGTTGAGCCATGCATCGTTTAATTTCAGAGCAAGTCTCACTAGTTTGCGTACACTCAGAGTCCCAAAACGAAGGTGAACACTAAGTTCGGTACTACCTTTTATTGCCGGAAAATTGCGCTGCTGGTCGTAATTACGTATAATAGTTTCGTCAACGACTGGGGTTGAAAATAACAGTTCGGTTTTTATAAAACCTAAGTCTTTCAGTTCGGGAATCTGAATTGAAAATTGGAGGTAATTGCGTTCATTTTCAGAGTCATACGACTGCAAAACCGAATCTGAGAGTTTTTGCTTCCATATTTTAGAATAAGGAGTGAAAACAGTGTAGGGTTTGCCATCATTTTTATGCACTTCGTTCCACTCAAAAATAACCTGATCCTTGAAAGTAAGAAATTCAATATTTTTACTACTCAACAGATTCTCAATTGAATTATCTCGTTTTAAAGCATAAGGTTCGTAATCGCGATTAGTGAATACGGTTTTAATGTCGAATTCCTGAGTTAATTGTTCAAAAACAGGTAACGGATTTCCAATTTTCACACAGATAGAACTCCCCATTGATGCCAGCCTTACATTCATTTCCCAAAGTGCCTGATGAATAAAATCTACCCTCTTATCTGCCTTATTATCAAGTTGTGCAAGAATATCGGTATCAAAAATAAAGAGTGGCAAAACAGGGAAACCCGACTTTAGAGCGTGATATAAACCCGCATTATCTTCGAGACGCAAATCGCGACGAAACCAAAAAACAACAACACCTGAATTTATTTTTGACATAAATAGAACAATGAACCAATTTTATGCGTAATTTTGTGACAAATGTAGTTGACTTTTCGTTAGCATCTAAATAGGGCACATTTTTTTACAAAAAATTATCCAAATCACTCCTGCTTTTATTTTTCTATACAAAAATCTGATATTAATGAGACAATTACCCCCCCAATCCGAACCTGCTTTTGGATTTTCCAATTCTCCCTTTGGGGAATGTTGCATAGTTTTTTCTAATGATGGAATTTGTGCACTTACTTTCCCGGAAAGTTTCGAAAGTGCGACTTACGATATAGAACAACGTTTTCCCGAAACAAATTTCAGACAAAATGACGAGAAAGCCCGTCGACTGGCAAAACAGATTTTTGAGCTGGGAGATAAACCATTAATGCATCCTATAGGTACTGATTTTCAGCAAGCAGTGTGGAATGCCCTGCAACGTATTCCCGCTGGTGAAACAACTACTTATGCACAAATTGCCGATGCGATTGGTCGCCCCAAAGCGGTTCGTGCCGTTGGCACTGCTATAGGTGCAAATCCGATTGCGTATCTTATTCCATGTCACCGTGTTATCCGAACCGATGGTGGTTTGGGCGGCTTCCGTTGGGGATTGGAATGCAAAAAGAAAATGTTGGAATGGGAAAAGAAATAATACTGACAAATTTACATATCAAATAACATTTTAAATTAATATTTTATGGAACTACCAATTGGACTTATCATTCTTGGAGTACTGGTTGTACTCTTTATTTTTTCAGGATTTGTTACTGTAAATCAGGGTTATGTAGCGGTAATTACCATTTTCGGGAAGTATCGTCGTATTATGGGACCAGGGCTGAACTTTAAAATTCCGTTTATCGAAGTGGTGCACAAACGGATTTCTATTCAAAACCGTTCGGTGGAACTTGAATTTCAGGCTGTTACGCAGGATCAGGCAAACGTTTATTTCAAGGCTATGTTACTTTATGCCGTTTTCAATCAGGCCGATGAGACGATTAAAAACGTGGCTTTTAAATTTGTTGACGACAGAAACTTTATGCAGGCGTTGATTCGCACCATCGAAGGAACAATTCGTAGTTTTGTGGCAACCAAAAAACAAGCCGAGATTTTGAGTCTTCGTACAGAAATTATTCAGGAAGTGAAAAAACATTTAGACGATACCCTGGAACAATGGGGTTATCACATGATTGATATTCAGCTGAATGACATTACTTTCGACGAAGAAATAATCAAATCAATGTCACGCGTGGTGGCTTCGAACAACCTGAAAGCTGCAGCCGAAAATGAAGGTCAGGCCTTGTTAATTACCAAAACCAAAGCTGCCGAAGCTGAAGGAAATGCTATTAAAATCTCTGCATTAGCCGAAAAAGAAGCTGCTCAGCAACGTGGTCAGGGTATTGCACTTTTCCGCGAAGAAGTGGCCAAAGGTATGGCAATGGCAGCAAAGGAAATGACAGATGCTGATTTGGATTCTTCATTCTTACTTTTCTCCATGTGGACTGAAGCCATTAAACATTTTGGTGAAACAGGTAAGGGAAATGTTATTTTCCTTGATGCATCTACCGACGGAATGCAGAAAACAATAAACCAAATGATGGGCATGATGAAAATGAACGAAAAAGCATAAATAACTGATTTTAAACTAAAAAGACTGTTGCAACTTGATTGTGACAGTCTTTTATTTTTCAAAAAAACAAATGACTGAAGATCTATTACTTGAGCGTATAAATTTTACGGAAGAAGCTTTTACAAAAGGGGAATACGAAAATTGCATGTTTGTAAATTGTAGTTTTCATGGTATCAACTTATCAAACAATATTTTCCGTGAATGTACGTTTCAGGATTGTGATCTGAGTTTGTGCAACCTTACAGAAAGCACCCTGAACGACATTTCATTCTTTGGTTGCAAATTGGTTGGAGTTCAGTTCGACTGGTGTCGGGTATTTTTGTTTTCTGTAAAATTTGAAAACTGCGATTTGAAGCTGTCAGTATTTTACAAACGGAAAATCAAAAAGACCCATTTCAAAAACTGTAACCTACAGGAAGCTGATTTTACTGAAGCCGAACTAACTGAATCAGTTTTTGATAACTGCGACTTGCAACGAACTGTTTTTCAATTTACAAACCTCGAAAAAGTTAATTTTAGTACATCTTTCAATTATTCAATCGACCCCGAACAAAACCGCATAAAAAAAGCTCGATTCTCACGAATGGGCTTAGGTGGATTGCTTGATAAATACGGAATTGTGATTGAATAAATCTCATTTCCTCAAATCTTTTGCCCCTCTCACTTCAGTGGAAACCTCATTGAGCCATCCAACTTGCTGAAAAACAGCAGTTTGAACTTTAATAAAGCGAATATGAGGCAGATTAATAGCATTTCCAAGTGAATCAACCGCATTAGAAATATCAAACTTATTTGCTCCCAAATCCGAATCATAATCTGTTCCATACAGATTTTTGGCATAACCCCATGTGAAAAGCGTTTGCGGTACAACCCAGTTCTGTGTACTTGTGCTTGACGTATTTATGTACGAATCGGGCAATCGCGTTCCGTAAAAGGTAATACTGTCAGTTGCTGTGGCAGACCACCACCAGCTTGAAGTGTATTTTGTATTATAAGTTGCTGTATAACCAGATTTTAAATCGCCTCTTTTTCCTTCACTGTCTTTCCATGTTATGTTACTCGTATCCGAAACAGCTTTGTTATAACGAACCCAATAATTTCGTTTTGATTTCGAATACTGATTTCCTCTGAGTTCGAACCATGTTTCATCGGGTAATCCGTTACCATTTGTGTCGCTCATAACATAAACGATTCCAGGTTCGGGCGAAGCACCTTTTAGAGCAAAGATCTCAAAATCAAATCCATCTTCATTCGCCACATTATGATCGAATCCGGCAACCACATAACCACCAAATCCACCCAAATACAACCAACTTTTGTCGCTGGTAGGTTCACCGATAAAGTTTGAACTATCAGTTTTTTTGACCAGTTGAGCATGTTGCCCCGGAGCGTAAACATAATCGAAAACCTGAGTTATGTAAGCAGATGACTTGGAAGGTTCCTGAAACCACGAGCAGGATGACAACAGAAAGGTCAGCGTAAAAAGGAGCAATCCAACAGACAACTTAGAACGAAAAATCATAGAAAAATTCATTTTTTATTGCGGCAAAGGTACTTATTTTTCAGAAAACCACCCAAGCTGAATCCGAATAGTTATGAACATTTCGAAAATTAGCAAATAATACAATAAATTGAATATCAGATATTTGATTATTGATAATAAGATTTATCAACCTATTTTCATAAAAATAAATCCAAACCCAAGTTTCATATCGTCTAACTAATAAATCAGAAAATTTGATGTAAGAAACTTCTATTTTCATCGTCAATATAATAACCGGTATTTCAAATTAACCCAAAACACAATTAATTTTAAACTTCAAAAATCATGAAAACAACAATTTTAAAAAGAGCTTTTTTGCTCACCGCACTTGCACTTGCCAGTACAACTTTCTTCGCACAAAACACATTCGAAATCCGAGGCAGAATTGTAAAAAGTGACAGACCTGAAGGGAATCATGCTTCAGTGACTCTACTCGATGCGAGTTCAATGGAAATAGTAGCTAACGAAATTTGCAACGAAACAGGAGAATTCGTTATTGAAAACGTTGCCAAAGGAGATTACGTTTTATTGGTTCAAAAACCAGGATTCCCTAAGCCTGAAAGACGATTTATCACTATCTGTGACAATGGAAAAGTTGTTCAGACTGCCGATTTGGGTACAAAAAATCAAAATACTGAATCAAATGGAATCATATAATCCAATCAAACTTTCTTATCTATGATTAAAATCCTCCGAAATAAAAACGGAGGATTTTCTATTTTAACGTATTTTGAATTGTATTTTTATTTAATTTGCACTCTGTTTCATTAAATTCAACCATCATGTCAAAATCAATTCTTATCGCATTACTAAGCCTTTCTTTAAACATATCAGTTACAGCACAAAAATTTGCTGATTACTTCACTGAGAAAGCCTGTCGTGTCGATTTTCATTTTTGTGGTAATGCGCGTGAAACAATAGTTTTTCTGGACAAAATTAAGCAAGAACCTTTTTGGGGCGGAAGACGTAGTCACCTTTCCAATTCGTTAAATTTGGGCGATTTTAGGTTTCGGGTACTGGACAGCCTGACCAATCAACAAATTTACATTGACGGTTTTAATGCTTTGTTTCACGAATGGCAATCTACACCCGAAGCCCTTAAAGTATCCAAGAGTTTTGAGCAAACTATTCAGTTTCCATTTCCACAACATGCTGTAAATTTGATCATTGAAAGAAGATTGGATTTTGATAAATGGCAGGAATTGTTCAGTTATTCTCTTTCACCAACCGATAAATTAATTCAACAAACCACTCCGAAAACTGTTCCTATAAAAATGATTTCCAAAAATGCAGTACCTGAAAAGGCGATTGACATTGCTGTTGTTGCTGAAGGTTATACTGAAAAAGAGCAAAATAAGTTCTTCAAAAATGCACAACAATTAGCTGAAAATCTTTTGACCCACGAACCTTTCACCAAGTACAAAAACCGAATCAATATTTATGCAATTGCAGCTCAATCCGAAGAATCTGGAATTTCGCTGGCAAAGGAATCCGGTTGGAAAAACACGGCTGTCAGTTCGCATTTCTATACTTTTTACGAACCACGCTACCTAACTACGGAATGTTCTTTCAATCTGCATGACTTGGCAGCATTGGTTCCTTACGATGCGATTTATGTACTTGCCAATACGTCAACTTACGGTGGAGGTGGTATTTACAACTTCTATGCGCTTACGGCGGCTGACAACAAACTGGCCACACAAGTAACTGTGCATGAGTTTGGACATTCATTTGCCGGATTGGCCGATGAGTATTTTTACGACAAAGATGTGTTGGATGGAACGTACAATATTAAACAAGAACCTTGGGAACCAAATATCACATCGCTGATTCATTTTGATATGAAATGGAAAAATTCTGTGGCAGAGGGAACTACAGTTCCTACTCCGGTATGCGACTCGTCAAAAATCAAAATTGGTGCTTTCGAAGGTGGCGGTTACCTGAAAAAAGGAATGTACAGACCATGTTATGATTGCCGAATGAGGACCAACAAAGCACCTGAATTCTGTCCGGTTTGCAAAGAAGCTATTGAACGAATGATATTGTATCTGACAGAGAATCAATGAGTATTATTATGTACATTAAGCCAATTATCGTAGAGCTTCAATATCATTTTTATATCTTTGAAATTAAGTTTATCAGGTAATTTCTCTAAAACCGATTATCAAAATTAAACTCAGCAAGCAAATCACGAACTCTTCTATACTTATTGGTTTTTTCAACTTTAATTAAATTTTTTGTAGGGGAAAATAAAAAATAATCCGTAAATGATATTTCAGGGCTCTCCTTTTTGGTATTGTTGTAATTTGTAACAAAAAAAACATCCTGAAAAAGGTCTATTGAGCCCCTATACAATAAACAAAGAAACCTACATTGTTTGCTTTCGGATTCAAAGATACTATTTCTTTCAATCTGAAAACTTTTGTAAATATAATGTACAGCATTAAACCTGAAATCAAACTCTCTAATATTTTCAGGATAATAAGTTTTGAATCTCGTTTCATTTTTTGCTTTAAAAGATACCTTTGTATTGAAGCAATTTTGATCAACATCAAAAATTCCCACATTAAATATGTTTATATTCTCAAAAGCCTGAATTGTATCACAAATTGTATCGTTTTTCAGGGTTACTATATAACCAGGTACTTGATTTGAAAAAATTGATTGAGTAATAAAGCAGAACATACCAATCAATGTGTAACTATTGAAAAAAAATGTTTGTAGTCTTTTCATTTTTTTTCAATTTATTCTAGATACAGATAATCACAATGTACCAGGGGCTTCTGGTTCTTTTTGCCCAACATTTCGCGTGATTTTTCACTGTCATATTGCGCTTTTCCAATGCCAAGTGACCGACCTTTGTGATTGATAATCTTCACAATATCGTCTTTCTCAAAATCGCCAATAATGGCTGTTGCTCCGATTGGCAATAAACTCACCGCTTTTTCGCCGGTAAGCACGTTAGCAGCATTTTCATTCACGTGAATTTCGCCTTTAGCAAAACCTTCGCTGTGAGCAATCCATTTCTTTACGCTGGAAACTTCTTCTTTAGCAGGCACAAAACGGGTACAAACGGTATCAGCCTTTTTATCAAGCAATTGCAACAGTATTCCATCCTTTTTTCCATTGGCAATAATCACTTCAATGCCTTCATCCGCAATTTTTCGGGCAATGCTTGTTTTGGTCAGCATGCCGCCACGTCCAAAGGTAGATTTGGAACTTTCAATAAAATCAGAAATATCTTCTCCTTTCTCAATTTGCCGAATAACTTTCGACTGAGGATTAGTAGGTGAACCATTATAAATCCCGTCGATGTTGCTCAGAATAATCAGTGCATTCATATCCATCATCGAAGCAATAAGTCCCGAAAGTTCATCATTATCGGTAAACATCAGTTCGGTAACCGAAACAGTATCATTTTCATTTACAATGGGAATCACTTTGTTATCGAGCATCACACGCATACAATTCCGCTGATTAAGGTAATGGCGGCGACTGCTGAAATTTTCTTTCATCGTAAGCACCTGTCCCACCATAATGCCATGTTCGCGAAACAAATCGTAGTAATGATTGATTAGCTTGGCCTGACCAACAGCTGAGAATAACTGACGTTGATCAACCACGTCCATCTTTTTGGTAATGCCCAACACACTTCGTCCCGAAGCCACAGCACCCGAAGAAACCATTACAATCTCAACTCCTTTTTTGTGTAACTGCGAAATCTGATCCACCAATGCCGACATACGCGTAATATCAAGTGTTCCATCCCCACGTGTCAACACATTGCTTCCTATTTTTACGGCTATTTTTTTATATCGAACTGACATACTTCTTTATTACTTATTATTGACTGCTGACTATTAACTATTTCTCATTGTAAACCACATGCATCAGCGTTGTTCCCACAGCATTCAGAGTGACTTTATCCACTTTATCCATCGTATCGTGTGTGGTGTGCCAATATGTTCCAAAACCGCTTCCGGATTTTGGGTCATATTGAATTATATCAATTGTTGGAATTCCGGTTATTTGATTAACAAAAATATGGTCATCTGTAATTCCTCCACCTTTTTCGTTGATAAAGAATTGTCCGAAACCCTGACTCTGAGCAGTTGACCAAACTTTTTCAACCACATTTCCTGCATAATATTCCGAAGATTGTTCGCGATAAAAAGTAGCCTGAGAAGCACCAACCATATCGAGCAAAATTCCAAAACGTGCTTTATAACCTGCCACATGCGGAGAATGAGCCCAATACTGAGTACCAAGACACCATGATGTTTCGCTACTACCACCTGATACACTTTCCGGCTGACCGTAATCCTCCGAGTCACAAAAGAAAATATCAACACCAACTGTTGGTTTATTTTTATACATCTGCCTTGCCATTTCCATGAGTACGCCCACTCCACTGGCTCCATCGTTGGCAGCCATAACCGGTTTTTTGCGCATTGCAGGATCGGGATCGTGATCCGCCCACGGACGTGAATCCCAGTGTGAAATGAGCAAGATTCTGGTTTCAGCTTTTGGATTAAATGAACCAATAATGTTTGTTGATTTTAAAACCGTGCCATCAAATGCTATTAAATCAGCTTTTTGTTGAACGACTTCAGCTCCAAATCGTTTCAGTTCTATTGTCAAATAAGTAGCACAGTCATCGTGTGATTTTGTATTTGGAACACGCGCTCCAAAATCAACCTGACTCTTTGTAAATTGATAGGCTGAATCCGGATTAAAAACAGGAACAGCAGTTACTTTCTCTTTAGTTTGCTCACTTTTAGACGTTTGTACACAAGATATATAAAAAAAACAAGGCAAAAAAAGCAGAAAAATCTTCTTCATATAATATACATATTTGCTTGCAAAGATACTGAAATCTGATGAATTTTATAGCTTTCAGTACATGGAACCTTAAACAGTGATATTAAATAGCTGTTTTGAATAAAATTATTGAAAATTTATTTAGCTTTGTATTTGATTTCAGCAGAATTGAAAAATTTCTGTCAAAATCCGTCAAAAATGCGAAAATATAACATTTTCTAACTTTTGTAACACGATAAAATATAAATCTCTGATTATCTGCACTTAAACTAACTAAACGTTTTAATAAAACAGAGATAAATTGTTAATCACAACAAAAAGATAGTTGTAAAACATATTTTTCGACTTGTAGAACTCCGTTTTAACCCGTTTATTTGCATGGTTAACTAAACAACACAATCTTTTTTATACCTTAAAAAAACTAATACCTATTACGACGTGGGACTTTGTGAAAAGTCCCACGTTTTTTTTGTATAGTTTGATTTCCAGAAAGGCGCAACCTAAAAAACGTATTGAAAACATTGGAAATTCAACAAAAAATGTTACATTTGCGCTTCTTTTTTGCAGGGTAGTTTCAATGATTCAATCCATTGATATTCAGGATTAAATTTAAGAAAAATGATACTGCGGCAAGAAATAAACAGACAGTCCAAAATATATTAATCTAATTATCAGAAAATGAGTTTTAAAATTGTTGTTCTTGCAAAGCAAGTACCCGACACTCGCAATGTAGGGAAAGATGCAATGAAAGCCGACGGTACTGTTAACCGTGCTGCGCTTCCGGCCATCTACAATCCCGAAGATTTGAACGCGTTGGAACAAGCTCTTCGCTTGAAAAGTAAAATTGAGGGTGCAACTGTCCATGTCCTGACAATGGGACCTGCACGTGCTGCCGAAATTATCCGTGAAAGTATGTATCGGGGTGCCGATGGTGGTTATCTGTTGTCCGGACGCGAATTCGCAGGGTCGGATACTCTAGCTACTTCGTATGCACTGGCATGTGCTATTCGTAAAATGGGTAAAGTTGACATTATCGTTTGTGGCCGTCAGGCTATCGATGGTGATACTGCTCAGGTAGGTCCACAGGTTGCTGAAAAACTTGGATTACCTCAAATTACGTATGCTGAAGAGATTCTGGATTTATCCGACAACAAAATTACAGTAAAACGCCGTTTGGAACGTGGTGTAGAAGTAGTTAGAGGTTCGCTTCCAATGGTTATAACCGTTAATGGTACTGCTCCTGAGTGCCGTCCAAGACACGCTAAACTCACCATGAAATTTAAACGTGCTGCCACCCCTACCGAAAAACAGGAATCAGGAAATGATTATACCGACTTCTACGATTCACGTCCATATCTGAACATTAACGAATGGGGTGTAAGCGATATCGAACATGAAATTAAGTGGCTGGGACTTTCAGGCTCACCAACCAAGGTGAAACAAATTGAAAATGTGGTGTTTACAGCTAAAGAGAGTAAACGTTTAACAGCTGCTGACGTAGAAATTGAAGACCTGATGAAAGAATTAATTGCTAACCATACGATAGGATAATTTACCATGAACAATATATTTGTATATCTTGAAATTGAAGATGGCATTGTAGGCGATGTGAGCCTGGAATTGCTAACTAAAGGCCGGTCTTTGGCTAAACAACTGAATTGTAAATTAGAAGCTGTTGCTGCAGGTTACAAACTCGACAGCATTGCTGCGCAGGTTTTCCCTTATGGTGTGGAAATACTTCATTTAGCTGACGATAAACGGCTTGCTCCATATACTTCATTGCCTCATACATCGTTGTTGGTAAATCTTTTTAAAGAAGAAAAACCGCAACTTTGTCTTATGGGCGCAACCTCTATCGGCCGTGATTTAGGTACTCGTGTATCTTCTGCTTTGTTTAGCGGTTTAACTGCCGACTGTACTTCGCTTGAAGTTGGTACTTACGAAGATAAAAAGGCCGGAAAAGTGTACGAAAATCTGCTTTATCAGATTCGTCCAGCATTTGGTGGAAATATCGTTGCAACTATTGTGAATCCTGACTGCCGTCCACAGATGGCAACTGTTCGTGAAGGTGTGATGAAAAAAGAAATTAAAGATGCCAAATTTGTAGGTAAAACCCACAAACTGGAAGTATCAAAATACGTGGCTGATACCGATTTTGTTATCGAAGTGATTGAGCGCCATATCGAAAAATCGAAACTGAACATAAAGGGTTCACCTATTATTGTTTCAGGTGGTTATGGCGTTGGTAGTGCAGAAAATTTCAAATTATTGCACGAACTTGCTGCTACATTGGGTGGCGAAGTTGGAGCTTCACGTGCTGCAGTGGATGCCGGATTTTCTGAACATGAACGTCAGATTGGTCAAACAGGTACAACCGTTCGTCCAAAATTGTACATTGCATGTGGTATTTCAGGTCAGATTCAGCACATTGCCGGTATGCAGGAAAGTGCCATGATTATTGCCATCAACAGCGATCCGAAAGCACCTATCAATCAAATAGCTGATTATGTGATTACCGGAACTGTAGAAGACATACTTCCAAAAATGATTAAGTATTATAAGAAAAACAGTAAATAGTTTATAGTTCATAGTAGGTAGTTTATAGTAAATATCTAAGAATTCATTTTTATTAAACAAGAATTCCGAAAAAGAAACTTTAAACGTAAAAAATCTACTAACTATAAACTTCAAACTATAAACTATATAGAAATGAATTTTTTTAACGACAATCCTAACATAAAGTTTCAGCTTTCACATCCCTTGATGCCGAAAATTGTTGCCCTCAAGGAGCGCAACTTTGCTGACAAAGACAATTTTGATTATGCATCACGCGATTTTGAAGATGCTATTGATAACTACGAAAAAGTTCTAGAAATTATCGGCGAGATTGCGGGTGATATTATTGCTCCAAATGCCGAAAGCGTAGACCACGATGGACCACAGGTTGAAAATAGCCGAGTGATTTATGCCCGTGGAACTCAGGAAAACCACGATGCACTGACTCAGGCTGGTGTTTATGGAATTACATTGCCACGTCTATACGGTGGTTTGAATTTTCCTTTTGTTGCTTATGTAATGTCAGGTGAAATGGTGGCACGTGCCGATGCCGGTTTTGCAAACATCTGGGGCTTACAGGATTGTGCTGAAACAATTGCTGAATTTGCTTCCGACGAAATCAAAGCTGAATTTTTGCCACGAGTTTGCGAAGGTGCAACCTGTTCGATGGACTTAACCGAACCTGATGCAGGTTCTGATTTACAGGCAGTACAGCTGAAAGCTACCTTCAACGAAGCTGACGGAATGTGGTATTTGAACGGCGTTAAACGTTTTATTACCAATGGTGATGCTCAAATAAAATTGGTTTTGGCACGTTCGGAAGAAGGAACAAGCGATGGACGTGGTTTATCGTATTTTGTTGCTGATAACAAACATGATCATACAGTTTTAGTTCGTCGTATCGAAAACAAATTAGGTATCAAAGGTTCTCCAACCTGCGAATTAGTGTTTAATAATACGCCGGCCAAATTGGTTGGAACTCGCCGCATGGGTCTAATCAAATATGTGATGTCATTGATGAATGGAGCCCGTCTTGGAATTGGTGCTCAATCGGTTGGACTTTCGGCAGCAGCATACAACGAAGCGTTGGCTTATGCCCGCGATCGTAAACAATTTGGCAAAGCCATTATTGAATTTCCGGCTGTTTACGAAATGGTATCGGTTATTAAAGCAAAATTAGATGCTTCACGTGCATTACTTTATGAAACTACCCGATTTGTAGACATTTACAAAGCTTATGAAGCTATTGAAAATGAACGCAAACTGGAAGCTGAAGAAAAAGCTGAATACAAAGAATATTCCAAGCTTGCAGATGCTTTAACTCCAATGCTGAAGATGTTTACCAGCGAATATGCAAACCAGAATGCTTATGATTCCATTCAGGTTCATGGTGGCTCCGGATTTATGAAAGATTATGCCTGCGAACGTCATTTCCGTGACGCACGTATCATGACTATTTACGAAGGAACTTCACAATTGCAGGTTGTAGCGGCTATCCGCCACGTAACCACCGGTAATTACCTGAAAATTATTCGTGACTATGATGCTCAGCCTATCAACCCTGAATTCACATCGTTGCGCAAACGCTTACAGATTATGACCAATTTGTTCGAACATGCTGTAAACCGTGTAAACGAAACTAAAAATCAGGAATATCTTGATTTCCAGGCTCGCAGATTGGTAGAAATGGCCGGACACATTGTAATGAGTTACTTGCTACTAATCGATGCTTCACGCGACACGGAAGATTTGTACCGTAAATCAGCTGAGGTTTATCTCAACTTTGGAGAAGTGGAAGTTCGTCGTCATGCAGCTTTCATCAAGAAGTTTGAAGTGGAAGATGTTGATATTTATAAAGTTCAGTAATTTTTGAATTATCTCAATAACGAAAACGCTCATAAACAAAAGTTTATGAGCGTTTCTATTTAAGTGCGATTTTATTTTACCTGAATCACGAAATCTATTCGTTTCGTCTTTTAAGAATTCCTTCATAATGACAGATTTCACCAGTTTTCGATATTCCTTCTACCACAACTGAATAATTAAATGCCTTATCAGCTGTATAAAATTTTATGTGGAATACACCGGTTGTATCGGAGGTGAGTGTTGGATTCCAGTATATTGTAGTTCGTAAATCTGGATTTGAACTTTTATAGACACTATCCAGATCATATTTTGGCACATAAAATTCAGCCGGTTTCTGATATCCAAACGGAGTAATAACAGCCAAACTAATGGGAGTAGGTGTTTTAAGATTTACACCTTGCTTTAATCGGATAGCAATCACACCATTACCTCCACGTGATCCGAAAATAGCGGTATTTGCACCTTTGAATATCTGAATACTTTCAACATCATTGGTGTTGAGATAGCTAATTTCTGTAATATCAAGCATTTCAATATCGTCGACCAAAAACATTGGATTACCCAAAGCTCCCCGAATTGAAACCTGATCGCCATTTACCTGAATGCCAGGGACAGTATATAGCATATTCAAAATGGTTGTTCCCGGGTTTCTTTCAAGCATTTCAGAAGTGATTTCGTTATCTGCCATACCTGAATAGTAACTATCCATACCTGTTTTTTTCTTATCTGCTTTCACAGTCACTTCATCCAAGTTAATAAACCGCATTCCACCCTCATAATAGTATTTTTCCTTACTCATTTTAAAATACTCATCCCGACTATTATTGTCTGGGGTTGATTTCAAAGGAGTAGGAATAAATACCTGAGATTTAGGAAAGTCATCGGGATCTGGCACAATTTCAACATCCGTAATACTTTTCGGTTTTTTTGCTTTTAAAACAAAAGTTGTACTATCGGGAAATTCAATTCCGTCAATCAGATACCTGCCAAGCGTATCTGTTTTAGCAAGTCTGATAGTATTTCTATAGGACGAAATCATAGTCACATTTGACTTTTTGGAAGGTGCATTAAATAAATTCAACACTTTACCTGACAAAGCCTGACCCTGTTCCATATAATATTTTGTTGGCATAAAAATACCCTTAGATACATCAGCAGTATTGAATCTACGCCATCCCTGAGTCAGCATGAGCACATCAGTCTTTTCTCGTGTTGAAATTTTATCATCTACAAAATAAGAATTAGGATCTTCCACAAATCCCTTAATTTCAGAAGTAAGTAACAAATTACTGATTATATTGTCACTCAACGAGTCGCGTATAACTGCATGACTATCGGTAACACTAAGTGAGAAATTACCATTTAACGGAAGTGATTGAGTCGATTTAATTTTAAAATCAAGGTTAACCTGTTCCCGTTTACCATAATTGGGTTTATCACTTTGCATACTCATTATCGGAAAATCAAAATCTCGCACAAAAGTTAATCGTTCACAATATGTATGTCCCAGCGAATCTACCACGGCAAAAGAAGCAATACCCGAAGGCAAAAGGGATTCGGAAATCTGACCTTCAAGACTTCTTAAAGCCTGAGATACAAACACTTTTCCACGTGAATGTAGAAGCAAGTAGAGTTTTTTATCTAGTAAGCCTGTATTATTAGTAATTTCATACAATATTTTTCCACGGTTATATAATAAGTGAATAACTACACCAGACTGTTGTGTTTTGGGTAATTCAAAACGTTTTTCAACACCTTCCTTCGACTTTACAATGGCGTAATAATTTTCGCCTGGTTGTGTCTGTACTGAAAACTTACCCATACCTTTATTTAGTGTCGAAAAATCACAAATCTCCTCATTTTTATCTGAGAGCACTTTACCGCTTACTTCAACTGACAATCCATCCCTGCCAATCGCTTTGAATGCAACAGTTTGAAGTGAATTATTCAGAAAAGTACCGCTCTCAGGGAAAAACTGTACATCAAAATCTTTGCTGAATTTTGGCAAAAACAGATTTGTTGTATATTTCTCATCTTTTAGAGACACTTCCATGTATTTCTTTGAACTGTCATTGGGTGCAACCTTTATTTTCCAATAAATTTCTCCCTCTTTGCCCGTTGTGCGAACTACCTTCCTTTTGCTCCCTCCATCCCAATTCTCAGCTATCTCAACTTTTTTCCCAACAATCGGATTGTGAACCGCATCGCTAAAACTAAGGATTACCGGTATAACACCATCAACAGGAATTCCATACGAAATTTTGGTTGAAATACGGTCATCTATGGCATTACCTATAAATAAATCTTTCTTGAAAAAGAAATCACTTCCTGCATTTTGCATCCAGTAAGTATAAGCTCTAAGTTTGTAGTAACCTGTTGGTAATTCGGGTTTTAGTTTAATATGACCTGCAAAACCCAAGGAATCTTTACGAAGTTTAACTCTGTATTGCACCGAATCCAGTTTATCAATTAACTCTACATACACATATCTGCTCAACGCATTAGGCTCGTTGGT
>Ga0114951_10002449_pt1 | contig 20987 bp, 19 predicted proteins | sample AM7aDNAmetaG_FD_88677 | JGI IMG/M metagenome (GOLD analysis project Ga0114951, IMG submission 88677) | Freshwater microbial communities from Finland to study Microbial Dark Matter (Phase II) - AM7a DNA metaG | ecosystem: Environmental > Aquatic > Freshwater > Lake | place: Finland: Lake Alinen... | reverse complement strand
TTTAGTAAGCCCGCAGGGTTGGATTTTCATAGAAATAAATTGTTGACAATATTAAACCACGAAGGTGATATAGTTCAAATCACTGCACCAGGAAAGGTCTCACAACGATTCCGGATGTTGTTTGTATCCGTATTAAATAAATTCCTTTTGAAAAACGGGAAACATCTGCCTGGCGGGGGTTCGTGCGGCGGGTGAGTTCAAAGGAATCCGAAAAAAGGGTTTGGCCAAGGAAATTGAAAATGCTGATGTTCACTAACTCAGCTTTCTGGAAAGCAATATTGATCGTTAGTATGTCATGAACAGGATTCGGATAAATCTTGACCCTGACTGCATCTTTTAAAGGGTCATCCAGTCCGGTGCAGGTATCAATGGCCACGGCTAGTGTTGCCGATACAGGCATGCAGGGGGCTGCTGGGTATCCTGAAAGTTTCAGGATAAAACGATCTGATAATTTATCATTCAATCCGGGGTAATAGGTGGTATTCAGTTCATCGGGATGAGTGAAATAGCCATCACCGTATGTAAACCACCGGAGAGTGGTGCAATTGGTTACCGTACCTGTAAGGGGAAGTTGGGACAAATACCGGCAGATGACCGTATCGTTGCCTGCAAAAACCACCGGGCCGGGAATTACCGGTACGATGACCGAATCTGTTTTAACCTGGGCACCGGATGTGACGCGGACGATGTAAGTTGCCGGAATAGCGGGCGTGATAACGGGGCTTTCCTGGCCGGAGCTGAACCCCGCCGGGTCAGATGTCCACAAATAAGTGTATGGACCTGATCCGCCGGAAACATCCACCCCAAGCCGGGTAGTGTCACCGGCACATACTTCAGATGGCGTTGCCGTTGCCTTGATATCGAGGATCCCTGCAAAAGAGAAGGAGGCGATCCGTGTTTTCCAGCTGTTAAAGGAGGAGGTTCCATAATACTCCTGGGTGTACCAGAAAGTAGATGGGGAGGCAGGATCGACCGACATTGAACTATAGTCGCCCCAGCGGCTTTGCTGGTTCCATATACCGGTCTGGCTGCCAGTACCATCAATGATGTGGGTCTCCCCGATGGTCATTTGCCCTGGCGGATCATGGCTCATCCGGCCGGTAAACCTTACGGATGGGAATATGGAGTATCCCGAAACGGAGTACCCCAGGGCAATATTCCCCGTGGCATCCATGGCAATGCTTCCCATCCACCGCGACAGGCTATCGGGCGCATAGGTAGATTGCTGGTTGATGAACCAGTTCCCGTTTGTCTTCCGCAACTCATACCACCTTACTCCGGTATTTAATCCAACACCCACGGTATGGTTAGCCACCATTGCCTGGTAATTGTTGAACGATCGGTACTGAAGGCGGTACATCAGCCGGTTATCCAGGGGAGTCAACAGTTTATCAGACTCTTTTTGCGGTATTCCCCCCTGGCTGAAATTGGAATAAGGACTGACGGGCAATTGCAGGAGATTGCTGAATGAAGAGGCGGAAGGATTTATCCAATCCGCGTGAAATTCACGGATACACAAAAAACCATTCCGGAGGTATCCAAAATAGTTTGGCGTTCCGTAAGGCGGAAATGGTCCATCGCAATCGGCTGGAAGGAGCGATGCCGGACTTTCTGAAGAGGACAGTGCGAATTGTATGTTTTCCGGAACAGCCTCGCCGCTGATCATGGCGGTGCGGTTAAAAGCAACGGCCATGGCGCCATCCCATTGTAATGTTTTAGATTTCAATCGGTTGCCAGACATGTAATAGCCATCGGGCCAGATACCAAACTTGGGGTAATCGGGCAGATCACTAAAAGCGAATTCCCATCGGTACCAGGATCCCAGGGGATCGGGGGTTTGCGACACAGCCACCATCTGGTAAAAGGGCCCTTGCGGGAATGTTGGAAAAGAAAACTGGCTGATCAGCCACCGGTCGGCCTGCTCATCATACAGCACAATTCCATCACCGTTGTTTGAATTGTGGGGCAATCCCTCCCAGATCGAACTGGTGTTCAGCGGACCTAAAAGCCGCACTCCTGCCTTATCATAGATGGCGAAGGAGAGGTTTACGAGCTGGAAAAAGTGTGAAGGCCCTGCATCGCCATGGGTATCCGGGGGCACAACATTGTTGATGTTGTCAAGGCCGTCGAAATTCCTGGTAGTTGTATCCAGCGGTACATGACCGTTTTGAATCTGGATAACGGTATCGCCACTCACTGATCCTGTGTTGTTAATTAACCTCCCGGATGGCAATGCATTGGAGACAAACCCGTCTTTCCAGCTGCAGTCGGCCTTTGATGACTGCTGCATGGACAAGTTCCTCAACGGGGGTGAAACATCAAAATAGACCGCTTTACCTGAAACGGGAATTGCAGGTTCCCGGGCCCCCGCGTGGGAGGCCGGGAAAAGTGCCAGAAGCAATATGGGCAGAAACAGCTTCATTCAGGTGAAAGAACCAACCGCAAAGGTGCAAAAAAACCTTGAGCGGTGTTGCAAATCCTCAAGGATTCTGTAAATCAGGCAATGTAATGCCAGCCATGATCCCGGAAGCTGATCCTGTCGATGACTTCGGAAGTTGAGAATGTTTTTGCAGGAAGCACCAGGTCAGCTTGATGCAGGGTGGTTGCTTTGTGCAGCGGAAGATCTCCGGTTGACCGGCCGATAAAGACCAGCAGGCCCGGTTTGACCAGATTTCCGAGCGCTCCCGATTCACAAATCACCGGATAATTATGCGGATTGCCTTCTTTGAGAAACATATCGAACCCCAAGGGAAGATGTTCGTCATCCGTTTCCAAGAAGAATGACCGCAAGGCACCGGCTTCAAGGAATTGCCCGCTGTTTTTATGGTGTGGCGCCAGATCCTCGAAGATGCGCATCCCGGTTAAGGTCGCAAACAATCTTGCATTTCCGAGGGAATCATGAATATGGGGTGAAATTTTAAGGGCGATCAGTGGGAACGTTACTGAAAATGCGCGGATCAGGGCTGTTGCCAGGTATGTCTTGCCAACCTTTTTCCCGGAGCCGGAGATGATGATGAAATGAGGGCAGGCTTTTCCGGGCATAAAACATTAAACCTTCAGGGAATGAGCAGTTTAAAACAAGCAAATAGCAGCACGAGGCCAAGAGAGATTTTAAAGTACTTGACCGGTAGAAACTTCATGGCAGTTGTCGACCCGAGAAGACCGCCCCCGACGACCACAAAGATCCAGTAAATGAAGTGCGGGGGCAACAGGATGCCGCTGAACCGCAGTCCGATCAGTCCTGCCAGGGAGTTGCACAGGATGAACAGGGAGGAATATACGCCCGTCTCTTTCACCTGCGTCCACTTCATGAGGATGAATATCGGGCTGAGCAGGATTCCTCCGCCAATCCCGATCATGCCCGACAATAATCCAAGAATTGATCCGATGATGGCCGATACCAGGATCCCGGGAGGAGGTTTTGTTTCATATGCCCGGGATGGACGGTACAACAACCGCAGCAGAGCCAGCATCAATAAAATGCCAAGGATGAGTTTATAGGTTCCCGGGTTGATGTGGATCAGTGCGCCGATGAAAGCGGTGGGGATGGCGGGAACCAGGAACGGAAGAAAGAGACGCCACCGGATTTTATAACCCTTGTGAAAACTAAAAAAAGCGATGGAGGCAACAAAAAGATTCATTATCAGTGCTGAGCTCCTGAAGTAAACCGTACTGACCGCAAAAATGGACATTACCGCCATGTACCCGCTGGCACCCCCATGCCCTACCATGGAATACATGATTGAAACAGCCAGTAAGGAAAAGAAAAACAAAAGTGTCGCCTCCATGCAGATATCGTTATTCATCATGAGGAATAACGCAGCTAAATTAAACAAAAATCCGATTAAAATGCACCAGTTTGCTTTGTCAGAAATATCACAAACTCATGTGATAGTTTTTGGTATTTTAACACAAATTGTCGACCCGTTTCTGTCAACGTTGCACAGCCACCGCCCTTACCGCCCTGGCGGAATTCGACCACGGGAGCTGGGGCAAGGTTGTTCATTGCACGAATCGCATAGTATGCTTTGCGGTATGACAACCCCATGGAACTGGCGGCTTTCCTGAGAGAACCAAATACTTCGATTTTTTCCAGCAGTTCAATTCTTCCGGATCCAAGGAAATTCATGCCGTCAATTTCGATCCAGAGCCTGCCGGCAACCACCATTTTTTTCTTAACCATTGAAAAAGGGGTTAATATTTTCACAAAACTAAGAAATATTTTTTATGCACTTTTGTCATATTGATGAAATTAGATAATTGTATTTGAAAACAGGCAGCAAGGGAGTGAGGCAGCGAAATAAATCCGCTTGTCCGCTTTTTAAGAAAATAGCATAAACCCAGATCAATGAACCGACGAAACTTTATCCGTATCTCAACGCTAGGCGCCGGGGGTGCGATGTTTGGCAGCATCGGTTTCGGAAGTGGCAGGGAACCATCCCTGATCGACCGGCTTACAGGCAATGTGCATCCGGAAGAGTCAAAGTACATCCGGACACCGACCTATTGTGAGATCTGTTTTTGGAAATGTGCCGGGTGGGTATATAAAAACGACCAGGGTGAAATCTGGAAGATCATCGGCAATGAAAATGACCCGCACTGCAATGGCCGGTTGTGCCCCCGCGGAACCGGTGGGGTAGGCATGTATTACGATCAGGACCGCCTGAAAACCCCACTTATCCGCACAGGTCGCAAGGGCAAACAGGAGTTTAAACGTGCCAGCTGGGACGAAGCGCTTGATTTTGTTGCAAAAAAACTCGATTTCATCGGGAAAAAATATGGGCCCGAAACGGTAGCCCTGATTACCCATGGTTCCGGGGGCAAACTGCTTACCACCCTGATGAAAGCGTATGGATCCGACTCCATCGCAGGTCCGTCGTACGCACAGTGCAAGGGCCCACGGGAAGTCGCCTTCGGACTCACGTTTGGCACAGGGCTTGAATCTCCGGAGCCTACCGATATCCGCGACACCCGTTGCCTTGTGCTCATTGGCAGCCATCTGGGAGAGAATATGCACAACACCCAGGTACAGGAAATGGCCGATGCCATCGACCGTGGCGCTACCATTATTACCGTGGATCCACGGTACTCGACGGTAGCCAGTAAATCCAAATTCTGGCTTCCCATCAAACCGGCTACAGACATTGCCCTGTTGCTGGCCTGGACGAATGTAATCGTCAGCAATGGCTGGTATGACAAGGATTATGTTGAAAAATACACTACGGGGTTTGACAAGCTGAAAGAATACATCCGGCCATTTACCCCGGAATGGGCGTATGGCATAACCACCCTCGATCCCAATATGATCCGCGATACCGCAAAAGAGATGGCCAATGCTTCCCCGGCGGTGATCATTCATCCGGGCCGGCATGTCACCTGGTATGGCGACGACACCCAGCGGTCGCGGGCAATCGCAATCCTGAACGCACTGCTTGGATCATGGGGCCGCCGTGGAGGGTTTTACCTGCCTGAACTAAAAGAGATCCCTGAATATCCGCATCCGCCGTTTCCCCCGGTGAATAAATCATGGCGCGACATTCTCGGCGGGCAATATCCGTTTGCCGAACTTCCCCTGGCCAATGCCATCGTGGACGGTTCCATTCCCGGAAACCTGAAGGATTTTCAATACCGCGGCTGGATCGTCAATGGCAGCAACCTGAACATGACCATGCCGGATACACGCAAGACCCTCGAAGCAATTCAGCAACTCGAACTGCTCGTTGTCATTGATACCATGCCGATGGAAATCACCGGGTGGGCCGATGTGATCCTGCCCGAATGCACTTACCTTGAAAGGTATGATGTGCTGCGGAACGATCATAACCGCGAACCCGTGATCGCCCTGCGTATGCCGGCAACCGAACCAAAGTATGATACCAGGCCCGACTGGTGGATTGTAAAGGAACTTGCATCCAAAATGGGCCTGGGCAGGTACTTTGACTGGAAATCGTTTGAAGGATTCCTGAATTACAAACTGAAGCGGATGGGTTCATCCCTGGAGGAGATGAAAAAAATCGGGGTAAAAAAATATGAGCGGACGTCCGGCGACCTCTATTTTTCAGCAGACAATCCACCTGTATTTGACACGCCATCCGGGAAGATCGAACTTTATTCAAGTCAACTGGAACAGGCCGGTTTTGATCCCTTCCCAAGGTTCACTCCCCATGAAGAACCACCTGAAGGATTTTACCGCTTAAATTACGGAAGGACGCAATCCCACACTTTCAGCCGTACTTCAAATAACCCGAATTTGTCTGCCATCATGCCGGAAAATTTAGTGTGGGTCAACCCAAAAGTTGCCGCCAACTGGCAGCTGAAGGAGGGGCAGGAGGTCTGGCTGAAAAACCAGGATGGCTCAACCACCAGCTTCCCGGCAAAGGTGAGGATAACTGAGCGGATACGCTGGGATTCGGTTTACATCGTGCATGGGTTTGGCCATACAAATCCATTGCTCACAAGAGCATATGGGAAAGGGGTGAGCGATGCTGCACTCATCACCAAGATATTGATAGATCCGGTGATGGGAGCCACCGGAATGAGGGGAAATTTTGTTACATTTTTAACTGAAAATCCGGATAAGGAGGTGAAGGCATGAGATTCGCAATGGCCATTGATACCAGAAAATGTGTCGGCTGCAGCGATTGTGTCGTTGCCTGCCAAACAGAGAATGCAGTGCCCATCGGTTATTGCCGCGACTGGATTGTGGAGGTGAACGACGGAACCTATCCGCAACTTGTAATGGAGATCCGTTCCGAACGATGCAACCACTGTTCCAACTCCCCATGTGTGCGCTGTTGCCCGACCGGGGCAAGCCATTATGATTACGGGGGAATCGTATTGGTAACTCCGCATAAATGCATCGGATGCGGGGCCTGTATCGCTTCGTGCCCTTATGATGCAAGGTACCCCCATCCAAAAGGATATGTTGACAAGTGTACTTTCTGCGTTCACCGTGTTAAAGAGGGGCTTCCCCCGGCATGTGTTGCCGTTTGTCCTACCAAATGCCTGTACTTCGGCGATACCGACGATCCACGCAGTGAAATATCGCTGGTGCTGAAAAAGCGGAAATATAAAAGGCTGATCCCGGAAGCCGGTACCAACCCCAACCTTTACTTTTTAATCTGAGCGCCATGAGAGAAGAGTTAATCATCAGCGGTCGCATGAATCCCATGGTGGATCCTACCCTGAACATCTGGCACTGGCAGATTCCGTTGTATCTCTTTTTAGGAGGGGTTGCGGCCGGCATCCTGTTTTTTGCATCGCTTTATTACATCATGGGAAGGGAGAAAAAATATCCCGCCGCGATCAAGTGGGCACCCATGGTGACTCCATTTTTACTCATCCTTGGATTGGCGGCCTTATTTCTTGACCTGAACCATAAAGCATATTTCTGGCAGCTATACCTGGCCATACGCATTGAATCGCCGATGTCATGGGGCGCTTGGGCCCTGATGGTCATCACCCCTTTGTCCATTGCCTGGTCGGCAAGCTGGCTTAAGGAGCTGTTTCCCGGATGGCATTGGAAATATACCTTCCTGGAAGAATTGGAGACATGGTTTATCAAATATCGTCTCATCTTCGCCTGGATCATGCTGTTTTACGCAGTTGTCCTGGGAGTGTATACCGGAATCCTGTTGTCGGCATTCAATGCCAGGCCCCTTTGGAATACAAGTATTCTCGGACCTCTATTTCTTGCATCAAGTCTCTCTACCGGGGCGGCAGTGATCATGCTCATGGCCAAAAGTCATCTGGAACGGAACATTTTCAGTCGCATCGACCTGATCATGATCGGGATCGAACTGTTCCTGATCGTTCACATGTTCATGGGGTTTCAGGCCAGTACACAGGTTCAGATTGATGCGGCGAATATGTTCCTGGGAGGGCCGTATACAGAAGTTTTCTGGATTTTCGTGGTCCTGATTGGCATGCTTCTTCCCGCGTTTCTTGAAGTCCTTGAACTGCTGGGATATAAAATTCCGATCGCCATTACCTCGACCCTTGTGTTGACGGGCGGGTTTTTCCTCAGGTTTATCATTGTATATGCCGGACAGGCGAGCAGGTACCTGTACTGAAATGAATATCGGCTATTGAATATTGAACAATGAATTTTGTACTAAAAAAATGGAGAAAATGAATCAACCGAAGAAGTCCAGGTACTTGAATCCCTACATCGGAGGGGTTTTGCTTGGTTTGGTATTGCTTGCGGCAAACTTTATTTCCGGACGCGGACTGGGGGCGAGCGGTGCAATAAAAAGTGTCGTGGTGGCAACGACCCAAACCGTTGCCCCAAAATATGCAGCACGTACGAAATACTTCCAGGAGTATCATGAGGAACATTCCGGACCGCCCCTGAAAAACTGGCTTGTCTTTCAGATGCTGGGCGTGATTGTGGGAGGTTTTGCCTCCGGCGCATTTGCCGGCCGATTGAAATTTAAAGTGGAACACAGCCCTGAAATCACTTCGCGGCGACGGCTGGTCTTTGCATTGCTCGGGGGAATTTTCTTCGGAGTGGGTTCTCAACTCGGACGAGGTTGTACCAGCGGATCAGCGCTCAGCGGGATCGCGGTCATCTCATTTGGCGGGATCATCACCATGATGGCCATCTTTGGAGGGGCGTATGCACTGGCGTGGTTTTTCAGGAAAAACTGGATTTGACCTCACCCCCGAATGACCTCACCCCCCTGAAGGAGAGGGGGAGCATGAGGGGAGTTCAAAGTGAAAATTAACAATCATAAATCGTAAATCAACATGGGTCCATTAGCAGTCAACGATATCATCTCCCCAAACACGAACTTTTTCCTGGCTTTTGTCATCGGCATCGGGTTTGGTTTTGTGCTTGAGCAAAGCGGTTTTTCATCCAGCCGGAAACTGGCCGGACTCTTTTACGGATACGACATGGTCGTGCTGAAAGTTTTTTTCACAGGAGGGGTAACAGCCATGCTCGGCCTATTATTTTTCAGCCTTTTCGGTTGGGTTGATCTCAACCTCGTTTACGTAAATCCAACCTTTCTGACCTCAGCCATTGTAGGAGGGTTGATCATGGGTGCCGGTTTCATCATGGGCGGCTTTTGCCCCGGGACCAGTTTTTGCGGTGCCGCCATTGGCAAACTCGATGCCATGATTTTCATCCTGGGATTGTTCATCGGGGTCTATTTCTTTGCTTTTGGCTACCCTATGTTCGAAACGCTTTACAAATCGGCACCCATGAGTTCACCCAAAATTTCAACCATGCTGAACCTGAGCGATGGCGTTTTTGCTTTTATCCTTGTCGTGGTTGCCCTGGGTATGTTTTATCTGGCGGAATGGGTGGAGAAGAAGTTTCCGAGGGAGGAATATTAAGACCCCGCCCCCGGCCACTCCCCCGGAAGGGAGGGGAGTAGAGGTTGTTAAAACAGTACTTAACAAAAAGAAACATGAAACCGTTACACTATCTCACATTAATCCTGATGATCCTGGCGCTGATCATCGCACTGGTGCCCCAGAATACAACGCGCCCCTATAAACTGACTGCCTTGCAGATGCTCACTGAAATCCGCGCAGGAACACAATTTGTAAGTCCGGATGAAGTGGCCGATAAAATTGTCAAGAAAGATCCTTCGATCCAGATGATCGATGTACGCAATCCCAGGGAATTTGACATGTTCAGCCTCCCGGGGGCAATCAATATTCCGCTCCAGGATATTCTTTCCGAAACAAATTTTGACCTTCTGAACCAGGGAACCAAGATGAATATTTTTTACTCCAATGGATCTACCGAAGCCAATGAAGCCTGGTTGCTTACCCGGCAGCTCGGATACCAGAACAATTATGTTTTACAGGGGGGGCTGAATTACTGGATGGAAACCATCCTGAACCCAATGCCACCGGGGAATGTTATTTCAAATGATGAAATCGCCCGGTATGATTTCCGGAAAGCCGCATCCATGGCAATGGGAGGTGGGAATATATCGGCCATTGCCCCGTCGGCTGCAGCACCTGCAGGAACACCAAAACCTGGTGTGGTGCCGGTTCAGAAAAAGAAAAAAGCGTCAGGAGGTTGCTGATTGTTTAGGAAAGCGGGCAAAGCAAGCCTTAACCTTATTTCAGGCCAGCGATGACGTTTTGCAGGATCCCCGTTATTTCCGCTGCCAATACCCCAAGTTCCTTATTCGGAATGGCCATCATGGAGGCAAGAGGGTTTACAGCAGAAACCTCTGTCTTTCCGCTCCCCTTGTCGATTACCAGGACATTGCAGGGAAGCATGGTCCCGATTTTTTCTTCTGCCTGGAGTGCTTTGTAAGCAAAACCGGGATTGCACATTCCAAGGATTTTATATTTCTGAATGTCCACGCCCAGTTTCTCATTTAATTTTTGTCGCATATCGATCTCGGTGATCATGCCAAACCCCTTTTCCTTCAGCGCACTGATCGCTTTTAACTCAGCTTCCTCGAAGCTGCAGCCGAGGATGGTTGTGAAATAATATTCCATGATTATTGGTTTTTATTCAGCCAGGAGCTGGATTTCATAGGTAACTTCCATGGCTTTTTTGTAAACAAATGAAACGCCGCAGTACCTTTCCTGTGATAACTCAACCGCTTTTTTTAACTGTTCCATCTGTAAATCATGGCCTGAGAATTCATAAACCACATGCATCTTGTCATAGTGCTTAGGATGTTCCTCCGTTACTTCGGCTTCCACGCGGATATTCAGCCCGGTGAATTCCACCCGCATTTTTTTTAAAATGGAAACCACATCCATCCCGGTGCAACCGGCCAGGGCAGCCAGCATCAATTCCTTGGGGCGGCAGCCTTTGTCTTCGCCTCCCACCACGGGCATGGCGTCCATCATCACCTGGTGTCCGCTCACAGTGGCATCGAACAACATGTTTCCTTTCCAGGAAGTATTAACAGTGTGTTTCATTTTAGGTAGCGTAAATTGTTATCCTGCAAATTTATTACTTTTTCGCAGTTAACAGAAAAACCGGATATTCCCTGGCCGTTCCTGGTTTTGTTTCTTTCCGGATGATAAAACATTGACGATCGTCAATTACTTGGAATCCGCACGTTTCAACCTGGTGGATGAGTTCCGTGATGTCAAACCCATGGTGTACCTCCACCCCGGGATCGTGGAAAGAGCCATCCTCGGAATACAGATCGGCGATGGCAAGATATCCTCCGGGGAGCAGCATGGCGTAAAATTTTTGAAGAATGGCGTTCACATCTTTGATGTGATGCAATACCATTTGGGTGAAGACGATGTCGAACCGTTTTTGGTCATAGGTTGATTCTTCAAGATCAAAAAACAAGGTTTCAATCTTTCCCTTGTCCCCGGCAGTGAGTTTTGTTTCTGCCATTTTCAACATCTCCATGGAGGTATCCATCAGGGTGATACCGGAAAAATAATCTTTCAGGAAAAAACTCAGTAATCCTGTTCCGGCACCGAATTCCAGCGCCTTCATGGATGGATTCACGGGAATGTGGTTCAACATTTCCCGGGCTACCGCCCTGGTCCGTTGCAGGTGCATCTGGTTCTGGTCCCAATGCAGTGCCTTTTCATCAAAATCACTCATAGAAGGGCGTGCTCAATTAATCGATGATCATTTTACGAACCATGGAATCGTTATCTGCCTGAATTTTAATCAAATAAATCCCTTTAGGCTGTCCGGAAAGATCGAACTGCTCCCTTCCGTTTTCTGATCCTGCCAAAATGCGTTGAACCATCATTCTTCCGGTGATATCCGAAACGGTGATCGTAGCGTTCTTGTTATCAAGCCCGCTGATCTGAATTGTGAATTGCCCGTGTGAAGGGTTTGGCGAAATGACCATGTTGATGCCTTTCCTTTGATCGGCAGGAACCCCTGCCGGAAAGTCAAAGTGAATGGTCCTTGCATCGGTAGCAGCAGTTGCGCAGGGCGACACGGCTGCAGCCGACAGCGTCAGTGTAACATTCATTCCGGTTTTATCGGCTGCACTTGGAAAATAATATCCTGTGAGCGCTCCCGCATTACTGAAGGTGCCGGTGCCTGACGTGAGCCATGATACGGACGAATAGCTGGTGGCAGTGCCATGGAGGGGTACCTGTGTTACTGCGTTGGCACAGGTGGTGTCGGAACCCGCAAAAGCTTCCGGGACCTGGTTTACCGTCACATTTGCCGGTGCATCCGCTGCAAGCGATCCGTCTGAAACATGAGCGATATACTGGGTGTTGATACCCGGGGTAACCATTGGATTTTGGGCGGCAGATGTGAATCCTGCCGGAATGGAGGTCCATGAATAGGTATAGTTCCCGCTCCCGCCTGCCGGAACGACATTGAGTTGGGAAGTCTCACCGGCACAAATAAGGCCTGGTGTTGCAGAAGCTGTTGCAGTTAATGGAACACCAGCGCTTTCAGTCACCTCCAGGGTAGAAAGTTTGGTGTTTGCCTTCCCAACGCAAAATGCTCCGTAAAAAGTGACATTACCGGTTCCCGTTGCGGGTGCAGTCCACGTGAAATTCCAGATGGAAGTGCCCGACGAACTGCCGGCAGCTGTTTGGGTTACATATTTTGTTCCGCCCACCAGTTTGCTGCCCGTGCCGGCCGCAAGAACACCCAGTTGGGTCCCCGTGACATTCTGGGGGGAGACCTCAAATCCTTTTCTGCCGGTACCGGTCGCGGTCGCAGTAATCGTGTATATCGTACCCGGAACGTATCCCCCGGATGGGATGTTGGAGGTGATCCAGCCCGAAACAGCGACGGCAGAACCGCCATGGCAACTCACACAATTCGAATTATCGCCCGGGGAACCGGTTTTTGATGCGGGAGATCCGCCTGGGGAGGCAAATGCGAAAGTACCGATTACCAGGGTAAGGAACAGGACACCCAGGGTCTTGTATAATAACTGCAATGATTGTTGTTTCATTATTATTTCATTATTAAATTAAAATGTGTCCAACTGATGAATTAGGGCATAAAAGTACCACTTTATTTGCTTTGAACGTGCTGTTATTTTCAGGGCAGCCCGGGATGCGCAATGCAACCCCGTTGCATCTTTCATGCCAGTTGTGCTTCAAACGCAGGAGTTTAGATTCCTTCTAAATTTTGCAACCGGGGAGAATGAACATATAGAAGGAGCGAATTGCAATTTTTTTTGATTCAATGTGCCGGTGTGTTAAAAAGTGTTTAAAACTTTATCAACCTGATATTATATGATTTAGGACTTTTTGCCCAAAAGGCTTATTGACATTCAGGATTCAGCCGATTATCTTTGTTTGTGGAAACCAATCATTCATTTTGCTTCTCAGTATGTTGATTCACATGGTTTTCCAGGCGATCATTCGGCAGATGTATTTTTAAACGTATTGCCCCAATGTTCCTTGACATCTTGATAAAGATTTTTTTCCGAAATTTTGTGTTTCGCTGATGACATCCTCCAGCCAGATTCATATCCGGGCTCACATATTTTGAATCAATCCTTTTCAGGGAGTTTTAAAGACAATTGATCTGACAGAAGCGTCAGGCTCAGGGCATGTTATGAATGAAACCGGTCATGAAAACTGTCATTGCCGTTTTTCTCATGTTTATGGCGAACAGCCTGTTTGCACAGGTTTCAATTAATTCCAACGGCATCCTTCCCGACAATTCGGCCATGCTTGATGTAAAATCCTCGTCGAAAGGGTTGTTGATTCCCAGGATGACCCTGTTGCAACGCGATGGCATCCTCCAGCCAGCCAATGGACTTCTTGTCTTTTGTACGGATAATAACAGGTTGTATTTCAACCAGGGTACCCCGGCTGCAAAAAACTGGGTGATGGTTGCTTCCGGTGAAACCCTGGCCGCTGTAACCGCCAGCTTGCCCATTGCCAGCTCGGGAGGCGTAACGCCCAATATATCTTTATCAGGAATTGTACCCGTTTCCAATGGCGGCACCGGGCAAGGCACGATTTCTCCAGGCAAGGTACTGGTAGGAAATGGCACATCCGGGATATTGATGCCAACCGATCTTCACTGGGACAATACCAACAACCGTTTAGGTATTGGCAATTCTTCGCCAACCGCGAAACTTGATGTTTTACAGCATGCTTATACAGCTCCAGCCATCCTCGGAGTAAACTCAAATTCAGCCGGAACCGGGATCGTTGGAGCCGGAAATGCGATTACCGAACCTTTTCTTATGTCGGGAGGCTGCGGAGGGCAGTTCTTTGGAACTACCTATGGTTTGTATGTCTCCGCCTCGGCTTCCGGGAGTGCCACTGAAAGGTTTAGCGGTTATTTTGCCAATGGCACCTATTATACCTTCGTTTGCGGATACAAGCAGAATCCATCCACCTCGGCATGGACCAACTATAAAATTTACGGGACAGGAGTTGTCAATGGCCCGATCGTAAAAAGCGGCCATGGCGAACAGGTTTCCATGTTTTGTCCTTCGGTACCAGAACTTGTTGTCAATGACTACGGTACCGGGAGGCTGATCTCCGGGAAATGCCATGTCGCATTTGATGCTGCATTATCGAACAGCATCACGGTTGACGACACCTTTCCACTCAAAGTCTTCATCCAGCCGGAAGGAGATTGCAAAGGACTCTTCGTCACAAATAAAACCCGGCAGGGTTTTGATGTGGTTGAACTGCAGAACGGCAAATCAAATATCCCCTTCTCGTGGTCAATTGCCGCAAGTTTATGCGATAAACTGAATGCTGCCGGAGAAATAGAATCGAAGCATGTTGGTCTCAGATTTCCAAAATTTGAATAGTCGGGAGCAGGCAATCGCCTGTTTTATAGGTTTTAAAGGGGCAGGAGCGGTTAGGATTTTAGACAGACTTTATAATCTGTTGCATGATAAGACTTCTGGTTGTCATACTGATCACCCTATTGTTGAGAGTTTCCGGGAAATGCCAGCAAGGTATTTTTAATTCAGGAATTATCGGAGCCGATTCGGTTTGCATGGGGACGGTCTATAAATACGGGATCCGTCCCCAACCTGGTATCGGCAACTATTACTGGACCTGTTCTGATGGCATGCACGTTTCGTTTACTCCGAATCCTGCAGCAGATACTGTTGTCGATGCCAGGTTTGAGAATTCAGCTTCAGGCAGGTTATTTGTAAATGCCATCACTCCCGACCAGGATACCATTGCCCTTGACTCACTTTACATCACCGTTTTCACAATTCCTTCTTACCAGGACCCGGAGGGAAGAGACACCTTTTGCCAGGGATTGAACTATCATGCGATTTTATATAACGTCGCACCCATCAACCATGCCACCGCATACCAGTGGGATTTTTCAGGGGTAGGCGCAACGACCATCACAGACCCTTCAAAAAATTTTGTATATGTAAATTTTCTTTCCGGAGTTCTCCCGGGAATTATTAAAGTGAAAGGGATCAATCAATGCGGGGAGGGTGAATTTTCTCTTCTTGGCCTTCCCATCACAGTAAATCCCACCCCAACGCCTTCCATCATCAGCGCCGACACCGGCAACATTGTTTGTAAAAATGCCCGGTTGATGTACACTGCTGATAAAGACTATAAAACCTATTCGTGGAGTATGGTAAATGGAGGCAAATTGACCGGTGCACTGAAGAAAGAGGCAACGGTTGATTGGGATGCCACTCCCCAGGGGCAGATCAGCCTGACGGTTTCCAACGATCATGATTGCATGGCATCAACAAATTACGGGGTAATAAAAAACGACGGGTCGGCTCCCTTTCCGCCGAACATCTGGCTTTTTGGCTACAACCTGCTGGTTTGCAGCGATTCTTCCGTTTCATCTTACCAGTGGTACCATGGAACTCCTGATGGAACAATCCAACTCATCCCGGGCGCAATATTCCAGGATTACCATGCCGACTCATCCAGTTACCAGGACTATTATGTAACTGCCTGCCTGGGGACCTGTTGCAATGAGTCTTCCCGCTTTAATTTTCACGCACAAACGGCTGCAACAACCGAAGTGGATCAGCCCCGGGTGATGTTGTATCCAAACCCTGCAAGGGATATGATCTATTTAAAAAACGATTCCCAGGCAGGTTATCAAGGCATGTATGGAGTCGTTGATCCGATGGGTCGCATTGTCAAGAGTGGCATCATAGACCACCAGGTTGCCGAGATTGGCCTTTCCGGACTCGCCGTGGGGTTATATTTCCTTTATATCCGGACAGAAGGCAACCCTGGAAAGTTTATAAAATTTCTTAAAAATTAACCGGTGCATGAAAAAAACCGTTGCAATATTGATTTTCTGCCTGTTTCATTGCCATGTATTTCATGCCCAGAATACCGGTCAGGTCTATGAAAAGGTTGAAAAATGCATCCAGGAGTACATGCAGCTTTCGCGCCTTGGGCCCGGGTATTCCAGGGAAATATCCCAGGATGTCATTGATCAGTTCAAAACACAATTTGAACGGGATGCTTTTTTATACTGGGATTTGTACCTGTCAGATGCTGACAGGCTATATCCTCCCCTGACATTTGAAGAGTATATCGACCTTGCTAAAAAAAAGTACAACCTGAAACAACCATTGCTTGATTATTCCGATGTTAAAATCAAGGTTCTTAAAAATAAAAAATATGCCAGCATTTATCTTAAAAAAACGAACCAGATTCTGAATGCCGATGATAAACCATTGTATAAGAACCAAATAGAATTGAGAATCGACATGAGCCTTGACAAAGACCGGCCATTGATCCAGAACATTTTTGAGGTTAAACGGAACACCTTTTTCAGAAGCATGTCAGTTGATTTTAATTATATCCCATGGTCCAGTGTTTTCACAACGCTCACCGGCGAACCCGACATCCCGGTAGGACCTGATGAAAAGTATAAAGCATCTCAACTTTCCACAGGAATTGCCATACAGATCGGAGCCCTGTTTGAAATGAGGCTCAGCAAAAATAAAATGGATGGCATATCCTTTTCATCGGGAATATCCTATTCACAATTACCCGTGTTCACCTCAATGATTGAGTATTCAAAAAAAATGCCGGACACGCTTGATAAAAAGTCTGTCAATCCATTTACCTGCACAACCTTTGAAAGATCTCCGGAGATGAAGGAAAAAATCGTATTGACAAAATGGGAAATCCCGTTCCTGTTAAATATTCACTTCGGCAATTGGGCTTATTTAAAAGCCGGCCCTGCAATCGCTTATGTTACCGGAACCTCGGAGGTACACTATGTGATGAGCAGAACCGGAGGAGATTTATTGACAAACCTCAGGACCCTTGACCATATTTTCATCGATGTTGATCACGAACTCGATCAAAGCAATTATGGGTATTACCGCGACAGGAATTACCGTTTTCCCCTGGAAAAATTCTTAAATAAAATAAATTTTTCCTTTCAGTTCGCAGCTGGATTTGAAAAGCAATTCAGCAACTTCAGCATCGGGCTGGAACCCAATATGAGTATCGGGATGAATCCCCTTTATCACTGCTCATTACCGGGATTTTATCAAGCGTACAGCGAAAAACATTTCACCTCAGTTCTTGAATCGCCCAAAATGCCTGCTGTTGAGTTTGCAGCAGGCATCCGGTTTATCATCAGCTATTTGTTTAAAAATTAAAACGGGAATATGACAAAGCAAATGGCAATAACTGCTTTTATCACCCAGGCAATGGTTGTTGCGGCGTTTGGCCAAACCGCATTGAAACTTCCGGAAATACTGACCAAAGCAGAAAAGAGGATCACGACCAATTGCCTGCTGGGCAAGAAAGGTAATCAGCTGCCCCAGTCCTGGGTCGTGTTTTCTGACCGGGAAAACGCGGGCAATACATTCGGGGAAAAGTATTATGTCGTTGCTGAAAGGGAAACAGAGCTGCATATTTATAAGGCATCGAGAAGCAAAGAGAGAAAGCTGCTATTTGCGGAAGACAAGGGGTGGCGGAATAAATCGGAATTGCTGGTTTCTTTTGGCGCCGAATTCACCGAGAATTCATTGATTCATAAAAAATGCGTGATATTAAACCACCATAAAACGATTGAAAGAATCAAAAGAGGCGAGATAAATGAATCGGAAGTTCCTTTATATAAATCATCTTCCGCCTTGAACTCCACGGATAATCTTCCGCTGTATCTGATTTATTTCATTTATAAAACGGAAAACAACAGGTATTTGCTTGGTAAGGACTATAAATTCGATCCTGACCTGCCTTTTGCCGATCAGATTATCGGATGGATAGACCGGGACAGGGTGTTCGACTACAACAACAGAATCTGTTTTGAACCGAATTTTGACGAATCGGCGGTCGTTAACAGGCGGTGTCACCCTCTTTTTGCGGCAAAAGTCTTTGAATTTGAAAGCGAACTGGCCCGTTTCCTGAAAGGAGACACGACCCTGGCCCCGATTTGGATCGAACCGAAATATTATTTTTTTCGAAATCCGCAGTATGCGCCGGATAATCAGGGAATAAAAGAGCCCATTGATATTAATGAGAAAAATTTTTCAGGATTGCTCCTGAAAAAATTGTGTGAGTTTGATGGTAAAATCAATGAGATCAAGCAAAGCAAGATTTTAACAGGAAGGCCATTGCCGGGAAATAAATTCAGGTTCCCGCTGATCCGGATCGAAAATTTACCGGATAATATATTTATCACAGGGGTCACGGGTCGATTTGAAAACGACAACAAGACACGTGAAATGCTTTGCAATTCACTCAGGGCAAATAAATTACAAATCGCTGTTTATTTCATTCTCGACAATTCGATTGACAGGAACCGGTTAACATATGTGATAGGCCAGATTCAACAGGATTATATTGAATTTCAAAAGAAATTTGGCGTTTGCTTCTTCCCGCGGCCGCAGCTCGGGCAATATAAAATTTCAATTGATGAAAGTGGATTGCCTGACGGGCTTGGCAATTATCAGTTTGTAAGGGATTACATACAGAATTATTCTCCGGATAAAACGTATGAATCAAAAAACGACAATGTACTGGGTACATTGAAATACGTGTTAAACAATGAAAGGTTCGATGCAAGGCAAACCAACATCATTGTAATTGTAAACAACCATCGTATCAATATTCCGGATACGGGGCTTGCCATTCTGCGCCGTGATATCCAGGATAAAATTGTTGAGAAAAATTGTTATTTGCTTGCCTTTGATTACAAAAGTGATAACAACCTGGTGCAGCAGATCCAGGAAATTTCATTGGCGGCCGGCAGGCAATATGCCGACAGGCTGAAAATCAATTTAAAAAATGTTGCCTTCCGGAGAACTGAAATAGGATATGAACTGGAGAATGCCTGTTTCCTTTCCATTATTGAACAAACCGATTCCAATCAGCTGGCGGCTGCGCAGATGCAATCTTTTTTACAAACCGGGTACGCCAAAATTGTGAATACGATCAACAGGACAATTCAACATATATGTCTTAATGAAAGCCAGCCAGCGAATAATGGAAATCACCATGAGGACCCTTTTGAACGTGCCCTCAGGGAAATTCCGGGCAGGGAGGGAAATATTCAATATATCAGGGCTTTGGAAGAAGGGTATTCGGCCATGAAATTTGAGTTGCCCCATAATACATATTCCCGGGATATCTGGAAAGCGGACGTTCTGATGACAAAACCGGAATTGGAAGCAGTGGGATCGTTGCTTGATAAAATGCTGGTCAGGTCGAATAACAGCAATTTTTCAAAATCATTATACGACTTATGGGTTGCTTTGTTCAACCGGTTCGTAGGAGATAATCTGATGCCGGCCGACCTGTTGCCGATCACGCCGCAAATCATCATGGGTAAGATTTTAGGGGAACCCTATGGATATGCATTGACGGACCCGATCAAACGTTACCCGCTTGAACGGATCCTTGCCAATGACCAGGAAATCCAGAAATATTATGACGATTACAAAGTCAAACTGACAGCATGTAAAAACAACATCAAGGAAATTTTAACCTCCGGACGGCTGAAGTTCAGTCTCGACGAAGACGCTGCCAATGCAAACCAGGCAATGAATAAAAAGGGGATCTATTACTATTGGGTTCCGATCGAGATTTTACCTTGAAAAATCATGGTGGACATGAACCAAAATGTATTTGAGATCAAAGGACTGGAATGTACCTATGATCACAAAGAAAAAAAAGAGAAAAAAGTGGTCCTGCGCATAGAAAACCTGGCGATCCCAATGGGAAAAGTATCGGTGATCCTGGGTTTGTCGGGAAGTGGAAAATCAACGCTGATAGAGACACTGGGACTGATGAACAATACGATTCATCGGGGATCAATCATTTACCATCATGCGGAAAACCATGTGGTCATCGACCACACAATCTGGAAACGCCCGTCGGATTTGACTAAAATCAGAAATCGTCACTTTTCTTTTGTTTTCCAGAACGATTTTCTCATGCCATATTATTCCCCGGAAGAAAACATGCTGATTGGCAGGCTGATCCAGGAGCATGACCGGAAATCACCGGAGGCAAGGGATGAAATGAAAAAATTCTGCCGGAGGATGGGTTTGAATTTTGATGAGATCAACAGGCAAAAACCGTCTGAACTATCTGTCGGACAGAGGCAACGCCTGTCATTCATCAGGGCCATCGTAAAAAAATATTCGGTGATCTTTGGTGATGAACCGACGGGAAATCTTGACGAGGTCAATTCAGCTTTGCTCATGGATGTATTAAATGAGTCGATCAGCCAGGATAACCGGCGTTCTGCTATCCTGGTTTCGCACAACATCCCTTTATCCATCGCAAAAGCGGGATATATTATCGTGCTTTCCCCGGTTTCGGGAGACCAGTACGAGATTCATCCCGGCAATGTTTTTTCAAGAACAGCAGCAGGTTGGCTAAATGGCAACCGGGATGTATTAACTGATGAGCAGCTTGGTGTGAAAATCAGAAAGGTTGTTAATTCCAATGAAAATGTTCGATCAGGCTTTTCATGAATATTCCCTCTGTGGTTCATTTAGATTTGTAAGCTTTTAAACAATAATTGTTAATAGTTCTTTGACATACTGGTGTAAGTAGTTGATTTTCTTTTCTTTTTGCTACTTTTTCTTTTCTTTGTTAATTTTGTTTTCTTG
>Ga0114951_10002447_pt1 | contig 20988 bp, 19 predicted proteins | sample AM7aDNAmetaG_FD_88677 | JGI IMG/M metagenome (GOLD analysis project Ga0114951, IMG submission 88677) | Freshwater microbial communities from Finland to study Microbial Dark Matter (Phase II) - AM7a DNA metaG | ecosystem: Environmental > Aquatic > Freshwater > Lake | place: Finland: Lake Alinen... | reverse complement strand
TTGAGAGACCTGAAGTTCATAGCCTTCACGGCGCATGTTTTCTATTAGGATAGCAACATGGAGCTCACCGCGACCGTAAACCGTATAACCTTCGATTGTAGTATCCGCTGGATTGAAGTCAACCTTGAGTCCGACGTTTGTTTCGAGTTCAAGCTGAAGTCTTTCGCGGATTTGTCTACCGGTCACGAAAGTACCTTCGCGTCCGGCGAAAGGGGAATTGTTGACCAGGAATTGGAGGGAAATGGTCGGCTCGTCGACTGTAATAGCCGGCAAAGCCGGTGTGGTTTCATTATCTGTAATAGTTTCTCCAATATATATGTCGGGCATACCGGCGACTGTAACAATATCGCCGGATTCAGCTACGGCGGTTTCAATACGCTTCTTGCCACTAAAGGTGAAGAGTTTGGTGATTTTTCCTTTGAATGATTTGCCGTTTATATCCTTGACCCAAACATCCTGGCCATCTTTGATGGAACCGGTATAAATACGGCAAACGGCAAGCCTTCCCAGGAAGTTGTCATAGCCAAGGTTAAAGACTTGGGTGGTAAGGGAGTTTGTGTCATTCCCGCGCACGTCCTTCGTAGCTTCAGCGAAGGAGGAAAAGCGGGAATCCAGTGTTGAATCGCTGGCGACATCTTTTTCACACTGGATTCCCGCTTTCGCGGGAATGACAAAACGGTTGGCCGGCGGGACGTGTTCAAGAATAGTATCCAGTAAAGGCGTGAGATCTTTGAATTCATCGGTCAGAGCTTTCTTGGCGACACCGGTGCGACCAATAGCGTAAATGGTGGGAAAATCGAGTTGTTCGTCGTTGGCGCCAAGTTCCATGAATAATTCCAGGACTTCATCATGGGCTCTACCGGGATTAGCGGCAGGCTTGTCGACTTTATTTAATATAACGATAGGCTTGAGGCCTAGTTCCAGCGATTTTTTAAGAACAAAGCGGGTCTGGGGCATTGGTCCTTCCTGGGCATCGACGACCAAGAGAACAGTATCAATAGAACGTAGGACACGTTCGACTTCTGAACCGAAGTCGGCGTGGCCGGGGGTATCGACGATGTTGATCTTGGTACCTTTGTAAATAATCGAGGTATTTTTTGCATAAATGGTAATGCCGCGCTCTTGTTCAAGGGCGTTGGAATCCATCGATCCTTCATCACCATGGCCGCATTGGGTCATAATGGCGTCGGTAAGGGTAGTCTTGCCGTGGTCGACGTGAGCGATAATGGCTATATTTCTAATTTCCATGTGATTGAATTTACCCGCCTTCCCTCGATGAACATCGGGATATGGCGGGCAAAGAAAGCGAGCACTTGGCTCGGACTATAAGTAAAGCATAAAAATAGGCAAAAAGTCAAATAAAAGCCCCGGCCTGGTGGACGGGGCAAAAACTGCAATAAAACAAAAAAGTCAGGGCTGACTTTGCAACACGACTTGTGCACTCCTTGTCGTCTTGGGATGACGCTTCAATTCCTCCTGGACGAACCAGGCCGGAGAGTGTAGTGACCAAATCCGGCTTTTTGCCGCGGTATTGACGATTCCTCGCCACGTTCAGAATGCTCTCGGCGTATTGAATATCGCCCCGGACAGCTCTGTTCGACATACTTTTGATCCTTTTGTTTTGTACAAATGTACCAACAGTTCGTGTACCATCCTATAAGAAGTCTGACTACTTGTCAACAAGCTGTGGATAAGTGCGCTTATTACCATGTCAGACATGGTAAGACCCTGGATTTTATCAAATTTTGAACAAGATTTTATCAGTTCTTGAACAAAATTTTATCGTTTCTTGAACAAGATTTTATCAGGATTTTATCTCTCTCTGATATCCTTGGTTCATGACAGAAACAAAAATCTTTCCAAAAGAACCGCTTACAGCCGTCAGCGCCATCGACAGTCTTATTGCATACGCCGTCAGCCTGCGGGCTTCCGATATTCACTGCGATCCGCGGGAAGGCGATATCTTAATCAGACTGAGAGTTGACGGACAGATCGACCCTGTCGGGACTTTACCCAAACGTCTTCATGAAGAATTCATCGCTCGGCTCAAGATCCTTTCCGGAGCCAGGACCGATCTTCATGCCGTTCCGCAGGATGGCCGCTGGTCAACCAAGGTTGATGATGGCAATTTCAACATTCGCATCTCATTCATGCCGACATACCATGGCGAAAACGCCGTCATGAGGCTCTTGCCGACCAAGGCCTCAGGGGATGTTTCTTTCGCCAAGCTTGGCTTCACGCCCGATCATGTCCGGGCTATCGACACCGCGCTCAAGCTCAAGCACGGCCTTATCCTCGTCACTGGACCGACTGGTTCCGGCAAAACCACCACTCTTCAGGCTTGTTTGTCATTAAAGGCCAAAGAATCATTATCGATTGTCACTCTGGAAGATCCGGTGGAGTACGAAATACCTGGCATCCGTCAGATCCACATTCGCCACAATCACGGCGTGACTTTCGCCTCTGGTCTCCGGGCCTCTTTGCGCCAAGATCCGGATGTCATTATGGTCGGCGAGATCCGAGATAGTGATACGGCCGAAGTGGCAATTCATACCGCTTTGACCGGTCACTTGGTCCTTTCCACACTCCATACCAATTCCGCCCTTGAAGCCATCCCGCGGCTGGTCGATATGGGAGTCGATCACTATCTGTTGGCTTCGACCTTGAAATTGGTCGTTGCCCAACGTCTGGTCCGGGCCATGTGCCACGAATGCGATTCCCAAGGCTGTGAAGTCTGCCGCCAAACCGGTTACCGTGGTCGTTCGGTCATCGCTGAAGTCTGCGAGGTCGATGCCGGCCTCTGCGATCTCATCGCTTCAAGAGAGACTGTTTCGAGCTATACCGATTATGCCTTGTCCCGCGATTTCCGGCCGATCCGCGATGACGGCTTGGAAAAGATCGAGTGGGGCATCACCACCAAGGAAGAAGTCCTTCGTGTACTTCAATCCTAATTTTTTGAAAATCCATGAAGTTATCATTCAAAATTGGCAAGAATTGGAAACGCCGCGAAACGATCTTCTTTTTGGAAAGAATGGAGCTTTATCTTTCCTCCGGTCTGGAAATCAATAAATCCCTCGAGATTTGTGAACAAGGCGTGTCGGCGAAACAAAAAGACGCGATTTTCAGATTACGTTCTGCCGTCGAGTCCGGTAGTCTGCTTTCAAAAAGCCTATACCAATATGCGGGCGTCTCGCAAACCTTAACCGGTCTCATTGAACAAGGTGAATTATCAGGTTCATTGCCGAAGTCGTTGTTGTCGGCCAGATTGTTGCTGGAAAAAGAAGACGAACTTATCAAGAAATGCACCTCGGCCATGGCTTATCCGGTCATTATCGGAATATTTGCCGGACTTCTGACTATTGGACTGGTGCGTGGAGTTATGCCACAAATCATTCCCATGCTCAAAAGTTTGAAAGTCGAGTTACCGATCATCACCAAGGTTGTCATTGCCCTGTCTGATATTCTGACAAAATATGGCCTATATATCATTACGGGTTTGTTTATAATCGGTGTCGCCGGTATTTTAATCTACAGAAAAATCAGGATTATCCGCAAAATCATTCAATCGACAATAATTCATATTCCGATAATCGGCCGGCTTGTCCATGATTACTACCTGGCGGTCTTTCTCCATTCCTGCGGCGCTTTGATCGAATCCGGTCGGCCGGTTGCAGAATCGTATTCAAATACCTCAGCAAGTATAAGTCTGTTGCCTTTAAGGGATTTGTTGCAGAGGGAAGTCGTAAGTGTTTCAAGCGGCCATTCTCTTGGAAGCGTCATTATCGGCGGAAAGATTCCGTCATATGTCGCCTCACTTTTAAGCGCCGGGGAGCTATCAGGGTCGCTCGGATCGTCGATCATCCGGGCCGGAAGCATCCTTGATCGCGATATCGAACATTCCTTGAAGAAACTGACAGCGCTTATTGAACCGATAATGATGGCCGGCATGGGCTGTGCCGTCGGAGCCATCGCTTTATCAATAATGATGCCGATTTATGATATATCGCGAGTGTTACAGAAATAAGGGACTAGTAATTAGGGACTAGGGACTAGTGAATCGCAACTTATATTTGATAGATAAATCTTTTGCTTGTCATTCCCGCGAAGGCGGGAATCCAGTGCTGAATACCCTAATTGAAAAATCAAAATGGAAAATGACAGTGCAAAATTCAAAATGAAATCGCATTTGTTTCGGACTTTTTATTTTTTAAATTGTCATTTTCCATTTTGAGATTTACATTTTACATTACACTGGATTCCCGCCTTCCCTCCCTCGTTGAAGCTTCGGAAGGGCACGGCGCGGGAATGACAAACGAAAATGTTCTATTTCAAATCATCCAAAGGAATAATTCTTTTCGACATTCTCCTGGCTTTTTCATTGTCGTTTCTTTTTATCGCAATAATCTCAGAAGCCAGCATTAATTCCAGACAAATATTCGAAAGAGCCAAAGCGCGGGCCGAATTATTGGACGTTTACGAAGAAACAAATATGAATTCGCCTTCAAAATTATACGGGAATAATCAGAGTGAAATGGATTTCTCTTTATCTTCATCGACCGGAAATTTGTCTTTCGTAAAAATCGCCATGAATGAAAATGCCGGTTTGAATGAGGCCGTAGGCACACCATATTGTTCCGTCGATTATTTCAATTCGGAAGCCGCCGGTTCGTATCAGTATTTTCAGTCGCTGAATGATTCGGGCCAACCGAACTTCAAAACAGCAGCAATCACACCCATAACTTTACCGATCGATCCGCTATTGCCGTTGACGGACTTGGAAGTCAGGAATGGTATCGCTTACATCTCAACAGATTCTTCCATCGCTTCTGACCCAGACCTAATAATTGTCGATATTTCTGATCCGAATGCGCCGCGCATCATTTCCACAATCAATACCGGCCCCGGTCTGTCATCGATCGCTTTGGCCGGAAAAAGAATATTCGCCGCCGCCACCAGCGCCGCCGCTCAGTTACACATTATTAGAATGGACGGTCTGAGCAATCCATTCTTGGAAAAGAAATTCAAATTATCTTTGCCGTATGCGACCGCCACGCCGCCTTTGGCAAGCGCAATATTCTTCAACAACAATAAAGTCTATCTGGGCACGGAAAAATGGGATGGTGATGAGTTCAGCATTATTGATGTTTCTAATCCGCTGGCACCGATTACAATCGGAGGTTTTGAGACAAACAGCAAGATAAACGATATATATGTCAAAAATGGTATCGCTTACGCGGCGGCTTCCGACCAGAATCAATTAAGGGTTCTTGATGTTGGTGATCCGGCCAATCCTATTCTTGTCAATTCGTTCGGTCCATCGGGTTGGCAAAGGCAGGAAGGAAAAGCGATTTCCTTTTTCGAAGATGGCTTGAATTTGGGACGGACTTCGGGAGGTTTCAACTTCACGACCGACCATGAAGCTTTCGCTTGGGCCAGCACCTCCTCAACAACTTTAATCAATCCGAAATCTGTCGATATTCCTGGTGGTGTTTATGGGATTATCAAAGACCGATTTCGAATCTATTTGGCAACCAGACAGATAAATAGGGAATTTCAGGTTTTGGATTCCCAATTTACGACCTCGACGACGGTTTCCTATTCCTTGCCGATACAACCGCAAGCTATGGCCTGCGATCGGGATAATATCTATATTCTGGCGCATTCGGCGCCGGTGATTTATGAGATTAATTTTATGTCACATGACTGACACAAACTTGCCAGAAGGCATGTCCCTCTCCAAGACCGGAAAAAACTCTGCAGAGTTTTTTCCTCGGTCCTCGGCAATTTTGTGCTCAAAATTGCCTGCGGAGTCTTTCCGAGGGACATGCCTTCTGGCAAGTTTGGTCAGTGGTAATAGGGGTATGACACAAAGAAATGGAATGACTCTTATCGAAGTCCTAATTTACATAACCCTTTTATCTTTTCTGTTGTCCGGTTTCATCCAATATTCATATTCTGTAAATCTTGGGAACATTCAATTAATCCATGAGATTCAAGACAAACAAATTCAATAATCGTGGATTTATGGCTCTGATCGCCGTCATATTGATCTCCACCGGCGTATTGGTATTTTCGCTGGCCACAATGTCAGCGGCCGTTTCATATTCAGACGTTGTCAGTCGAAAGGAGATCCGAATCCAGGCGCAACTGAACGCAGAGGCCTGTCTCGATACTGCAATCTTAATGGCCGCCAAGGATTATTTCATTTCAGGGAATATTCCAATCAAGGAATTCGGTTGTGAAGCGGATTTTGAGAACGATTTTGAAGGCAACATAACTATTAGTATTTATGCCAAGTTAGGTGATATCTCAATCCGAGAAAAAAGAATCTTGAAAATCGGCGGTAATGCGATTGAGGTTGTCGCATAAAACCATGCAGGATTCTAACATTTTTTATTTAGCTTTCAAGTAAGAGTAAATATCCTCGATCGCCTTGACCGCGTCACCAGCGGCGATGTTGTTTTGGTGGTAAAGGCCGTCGGTGCAATCACCGGCCGCCCAAATGCCGGAAACAACAGTTTGTTGATTTTTGGCGTCGACGGGAATCCGATTGAATTCATCAAGCTTGATAAGCGTTGCCGCGAAGCCGGTATTTGGCAAAGAGCCGATCTCCACAAAGATGCCCGTCACCGCAAGCTCAATATCTTCGGTCTTTTTTGATTTTAAATCGGCATAGACAAGGGAAGTGACGAATTTGTCGCCTTTGACTTCTTTCGGAACCGCGAAAGTCAGGACTTTGACTTTGGGATTTTTGCTGACTGTTTCTATAGTTCCGGGATCAGCCTTGAAAGTTCCGCTTCTGTTCAAAATAGTCACGCTTTTGCAATAGGCCATGAGTTGGGCGGCGCTCTCGAAGGCGGCATTGCCGCCGCCTATAACCACCACATCCTGGTCGGCATAAAGAGGGCCGTCGCAGGTGGCGCAGTACGTCAATCCCTTGTGTTCATACATGTCCGCTCCGGGAATGTCTAGCCGCCGCCGGCGACTGCCGGAGGCGATAAGGATGGACCGGGCTTCGTGCCAACCCTTATCGGTTTTGATGGAAAAACTATTGGTCGGTAGCATCGGGGAAGAGGCCTTCTCAATATTGAGACAGCTTTCGCCTTCCTTGATATCCACGAGATCATGGGCATAAGCCTTGACGTGATTTTCCAGGCTTTTTGATAAGTCGGTGCCGGAGATCTTGACCGTTCCGATCCAATTTTCGATGCCTTCAGAAACCGCGCTTTGGCCAAGCCAGTCTTTGGTGATGATGACGGTCCTGAGCCGTTTTCTGGCGGCATAAACCGCCGCCGCCGCTCCGGCCGGACCGCCTCCGATGATAGCTAGATCATAGATCATGGATAGATTATAACACGTTTTTTGTGTCATTCCCGCGAAAGCGGGAATGACAAGCGAAAAAATCACTCACTTAACCTGACAGACCTTCTTCAATTCTGCCAAATCCGCATCTGTCAGCTTCTCATTATTGCCGGAATTGTAAGTATACATGATGGCTTTCGGATCTTCGACATGCTCGAGCCCTAAAGCGTGACCCAATTCGTGTTCAAGAACTCTTTGGAGTTTGCCGTAGTCTTTGTACTGGTAAATATTGATCCTTTCGCCGTTTTTGTCGCTGACGTACTCGCCTTCCTGGAATTCCTGGCCGTTCGAAAGGCTGACGGTGTTGTAGTCCGACACGTCGCTGTTGATGCTTTTGCCGAGGGAATTGATCCTGTCGGCGGTGGAATTGAGGTCCTTGACTATGGCGTTGAGCTCTTGGTTGGCTTGATTTATCTGGTTGTAAATGCTTTTGTCAATCTTATAAGAATCCATCATAGATTCAACTTGGGCTTTTTTAGCATTATAGGAAGATTTTAAAGAATCATATCGAGTCTTGAGATCATTGAGGCTCTTTTTGTCGGAATTGATCGAAGATCCCATGTCGTTCAATTGGACGGTACTGCTCTGCCTATCGTCGTATATCAGATTGATCTTGAGACCGCCGTCCTCTGAAGATGTTAATAGATTTTTGTTAATCGCTAAATTCCAGATTTGGGCGGCCTGGTTCGTGATATGCAGGAAATCGGCGCGATTGATCCCGAATCGCTCATCAAACTCGCCGATGGAATATTTGATCGGTTGCCCGCACGGCTTGTCAATACCGATGCTGAGACGAATATTTTTGTAGGCATTCTGATAATTGACGCGATTGTAATAGACCATCCCGGAAAGAACGGCGACGATCATGACGTAAAACAAGGATTTGCCCAATCCGATCAAAAATTTCATAGGGCAATTATAGCAGGTTGGCTGGAAAGTCGGCACCCCAGACAGCGATGGTTCGTATTATTATGCAGAATTTCATCAGCAGTTCTCAATAACCAAGGTCTTGGAGGAAAAATGAATACAGTCGAATTCTTGAATTTCTTGATGCTTTGTGGCGGTATATGCCTCATAATGTGGTCTTGCTACGAGGTCATTTTTAAGCCCATAATCAGTCGTAAACAGGTAATCGGTTTCTTTATCCTGTTTGCTATCGGCTTCGTCATGGCTTCAATACCATTCCAAACCGTCTACCTGATTTTCTTTCAGCATTGGTTGAAATAGCAAAAGCCCCGGAGTTCGGGGCTTTTCTTTATTTCAATCGGGATCTCCTCAAAAAGGCCGGTATGGCACCCCAGTCATCATCGTCATCTTTGGTCTCGACTTTGACTTCCTTTTTCGGCTCGACTTTTTCTCCGCTGACGGTGTCTTTTCTTGGCTCAGGAATCGGATTGAAGATCTTACCCTTGTCCTGAACACGCTTCATCATGCCGGCGATGGTCGACTCGCTCTGGGCGGCGACTGACGGCAGGCTCTGCGGTCGAGTGGCGGTATTCGTCTCCGGAAAACCGGTGGCAATGACGGTGATCTTGATCTCGTTCTTCTTGAGCTTGTCGTCGCGGACGGTTCCGAAGATGATCTTGGCCTCGGGGTCGATGGACTCCGTGATGACCTTGGCGGCATCCTGGATCTCGAACATGGTCAGATCCTCGCCTCCGGCAATGGAGAAGAGGACGCCCTTGGCTCCGGCGATGGAGACGTCGAGGAGCGGGGAATTGATGGCGGCCTTGGCGGCTTCGATGGCGCGGTTTTCGCCGGAGGCCGAACCGATGCCCATGAGAGCCGAGCCGGCGTTCTCCATGACCGTCCGGATATCGGCGAAGTCGATATTGATAAGGCCTGGGGTAGTGATCAAATCAGAAATCCCTTCAACTGCTTGGCGAAGAATTTCATCGCACATGACGAAGGCGTTCTTGACTGTGGTTTCTTTGCCAATGGCAGAGAGAAGGCGATCGTTGGGAATGACGATGATGGCATCAACTTCTTTACGAAGGTCTTCGAGTGCGGCTTCAGCGATTCTGGATCTTTGGCGGCCTTCGAAATAGAAAGGTTTGGTGACAACAGCAACAGTAAGGCAGCCGAGTTCTTTTGCCGTTCGGGCAACAACCGGACTGGCGCCGCTTCCCGTGCCGCCGCCAAGTCCGCAGGTTACGAAAACCATGTCCGCACCCTTGACGGTTTCCTGAATCTCATCCTTGGTTTCTTCGACGGCTCTTTTGCCAAGGTCGGAATTCATGCCAGTGCCGAGGCCGCGTGTCAGATTCTTGCCGATATTGATGCGCTTCTTGGCCAAAGAACGGTGCAAATCCTGCGAGTCGGTATTTATGGAAATGAAATCAACCCCTCTGACCTTCGAGGTGATCATGTGGTTCACGGCGTTGCCGCCGGAGCCACCGACTCCGAGGACTTTGATGCGGGCGAAGGCTTCTATGTCAGGGGTGATGTTGGGCATGGAATGTTTAGTCTTAGGTTTCTTTTTAACGGGTATTTGGGACATAAACGAAACTTCTTCCCAATGTGATTTGGGAAGGTCGATGATGAAATCTGTCAAACGTTGCATCCGGGCAGGTTATTCAAAGCGGTAGGCTCTGTGTCCGTGCCTGTATATTACCACAGGGGATTTAGGATACAAGTAAAGGGGCTATGCTTTTTGGGAAACACTGTCGCCTGAATATCGAGCTGCGTTGCATGTGGCTTATAGCGTGGCACAAAAAAGTAGCTTAATCCGTGCTTCGCTCCGGGGCACCCCCTTTTTCAAAGGGGGGATTCTCCAGCGGGAAGTTATTTTAATCGGGGGCATGATCGGCTTCGACTTTTGGGTAGAAGATTTAACACTAAGAGTTTTTTGAGCCATAGCGAGTTATATTGAGAGAAAGATTTGATGGAGGATCCCCCTTTGAAAAAGGGGGTGCCGAGCGAAGCGAGGTGGGGGATTTTATGAATAGTAGAAGTCAGTTGGTGACATTTTGTCACCAGTTGAAGATGGAGGCTTCTGACGGCAAAGAATATGAAACAGATTATTCACAAGTTGAGGGTATTTTTAGGATCATCCGATCTCTGAAATTAATACTACCACCGCTATCATTACGATTAATATCTCCGCATACAGACTCCAACTTTTCAAAAAGTCACGGGTGGTGATCATTTTCCAGTAATACGAGAAAGTTCCTTTTTGACCGGCCGGTTCGATTTCGACAGTTTTGTGCAGGCAGTATCGCTTATTTGAAAAAGGCCAAAACCAGCGGATTCCGAATTCTATAGAGTCAAGAACAAAGTGGCTCCAGGAACCGGCTAGAATTGTAAGGCCGATGAAGACTGTAAATATTGAATTTGTGATCAAGCCCGCAAGAACAATCAATGCGCACAATATTAACCAAGTCAGCGGCGCGTGAGTAGGGTATTCGCGGTGATTGGAGGCAATCGTTTTGTCATTCCTGTGAAAGTCGTTTGACTCCTTTGGTAATGACAAAGTTGAATTCCGATTCTCAAAGTAATACCAAATCAGGTCAATATCCGGTCCGTCACCGGCCAAAGTGCCGATAATCAAAAGAATTGTTGTTTGATTGGACGAAAAAGAAGTTGCTGTCAGATTCAACAGGATTTGTGTCATGAGATAGCCACCTGCAAGATGTCCGGGGAGAACCATTTGTTTGTCATTCCCGCGAAAGCGGGAATCCAGTGTTGAACACCAATGTCAAAATCCAAATAACAAATGTCAAATCAAATCCAAAGTTCAAAATCCAAAGCCTAGTATTACCAGTTTTGCCATTTGGATTTTGGATTTGATTTGTCATTAGAAATTTGAGCTTTGACATTAACACTGGATTACCGCTTTCGTGGGAATGACAAGCGAGAGGTTCTCTTTATGGCAGAAACTGTTTGACCGCCCTCACCGTCCTTTTCCAAGCGTTCTTGATGAATACTCTGGAAGCGTCTATCTCCGGGCTCTCTTCATTGTGAAGTCCCCAAATGCACAGTCCGTAGGCGACGGCCCAGGTGGCGTCCTTGAAGGACGATTTGTTGTCGAGGGCGCCGATGGTGCCGATTCGCGAGGGCAGTTTGAGGGAGATCTTGGCCATGGTGTCTATGGAATTGAGTCCTGAGCCGCCGCCGGTGATGACGATGCCGGCCGGCAGCAGACCATTCCTGCCGATCTTTTTCAAATGCGCTTCGATCAATTCAAATATATCGGAAAGACGGGCGGCGATTATTTCCTCAAGCTTTTTTCGTGGATATGAAGCACCGGTAATGGCGCCGATCTTGATCTGCTCTGCTTCCTCTAACGGAACTTTTAATCCGAGAGCGATGTCATTGGTGATGTCGGTGGAACCGATGGGAAAGACTTCCAAAGAGGTCGGAATGTTATTCTCAAAGACCGAAATCGAGACAGTCTCGGCGCCGATGTTGGCCAGGACACAGCCGGCGACTTTTTGGGACTTGGAAAGGGTGACCATGCCGGCGGCGATCGGCGCAGCGACTACGTCTTCGCATTCGATACCTGCTTCGTTCACGGCGGAAATAAGGTCTGTGACATGATGATCAAGACAGGTGATGAAAAGAGTTTTCTGTTCGATCTTGTTGCCTTTGAGGCCTTCGATCTTACCGAGAGCGGGGAAGCCGTCGATCTTGTATTGCAGAGGAATGTCGAAGATGATCCGGCGATTGGCGATGGATGAAGCCGGAATGTCCTTTTCGCATTGCTCGCGAAGATTTTTGATGTCCAGACTGGTGATCTCGGCGTCAGCCCTGGAAGTCATGACAAAGCTATTTGTGGCAACGCTTGAAAGGCCGATCCCCGAGATGCCGACAAAGGCTTTCTTGACGGTGACGCCGGCTTTTTCCGAGGCGATCGTCACGGCTTTCTTGATGGCCGAAGAGACGTCACGGACATTGGTAACATAGCCATGACGGAGGCCGCGCGATTCGGCTTGAGCCGTAGCCAAGATCTTGGGTAGACCCTTCTCATTGCGCTCTTTGGCATTAGCTATGACAACTTTGACACAATAGGTGCCAACGTCGATTCCTGTGATGATGTTCCGAGACATATAAAAATGTTTTGTAGAGATGAGGCAATGCCTCGTCTCTACGGGCCGCCTCAGATCTTAAATTTTTTGCAAATTTCGTTCTCTATAGCCTCCATTGTACTCCCATGGTCGTACCCTTTCAAATGAACGCAACCGTGGATAAAGAGAAAAGCCAGAAAATTTTCAGATTTTCGCTGGAATTTGACGGCTTCTTTTTCGGCTTCCGATGGGCAAATGTAGATCTCGCCCTCATTCTCGGAAAGAGGGAAACTGAGGATGTCGGTTGGGACATTTTTCTGGCGATATTGATCGTTCAGTTTTTGAATGCCATCGGCTGAGATTATTACCAAAGACAAAGTGTAATCAGGACCGAGCGCCGCTTCTTTTATGGATGAAAAATCAATAGGCGGAAGTTTGGATTCCGTCTCGTTTGAGATTGAGAAATTGTGGGTCACAAAAAAATCCCCCCCTCCTCGGCTATCGCCTCGGAGTACCCCCTTTTTCAAAGGGGGATTTTCCAACAGGATCCTTTGATTAAAAATCATGGCGGGTGAGTTGGAGATTCCCCCTTTGAAAAAGGGGGTGCCCGAAGGGCGGGGGATTTTACTTTTTGCCTCCTCTTTCCGGCTTGACGGGAGCTTTGCCGAGCTTGATGAGCTCCGCCATATTGGCGCGGCGCTTCAAGAGGGTCAGGCGACGCATCTTTACCTTGTAGTGGGATTGGACGCGGGTGCTGGAACGGAGGGTCCTCACGCGAGGAATAACACCAGAACTCTGGACTTTGCGGGTAAAACGGCGGATGACGCCCATGGCGTTCTCACCGGCATTCTTGCTGACTTCGACGTTTATCATGGGGAAAAGATAACATATTACCTAGAATGAAGCAAATATTAAGGGTTCTTTACCAATTACTAATATCTAATTTCTAAACTCATCCTCCAATCTTCTTCAAGTATTTCGGCAATTCATCAATAGGAATAATCTCTTGCGAATGAGTGTCATTCTTGCGGACGATGGCGGTGCGCTCGACAGCCTCCTTTTTGCCCATGACGATGACGTAGGGAGTGTGATGCTTCTCGACGGAAGAAACTTGAGCGCCAAGGCGGTCTTTGGCAAGGGAAAGATAGAGAGGGATCTTCATCTTGCGGAGATTCTCAATGATCTCCAAGGAGAGGAGTTTTGATTCGAGGCCGAGCTGGACAAAGGAAGCGATCGGGCGTTTCATTTTCCTGACCGGTTTTCTCAGGCCCTCTTTGCCGCCTTTGAGAAGAAGGGAAAGGCCGACGCCCTGGACATCGCGCTTCATGGCCAGTTTTTTGGCCAGACTGTTGTAGCGCATGCCGTAGCCGAGGATCTGTTTGTTCTTGTCGGTGTTGACGATCGTGAAGATCGTCTCGGCGCAGTATCGGCGGTTGCCGAGCAAGCCGTTGTTGACGCTGTAGGGTATCTTCAGGGCTTCGAAATATTCCAGAGTCTCTTCGAGATGGCGGCGGGCCGATTCTGAAAGGAAATCGAGGGCGCGCGGCGCCTTCTCATTGAGTTCCTGGCACTCCTTGTTGTGGCTGGCCAAAAGTTCAAAAGCGTCGGATTTGAAAAGTTCCCGACAGACTGGTGGCATGATGTTGAGATTTTTGCGGTAATAAGCCGTCAGCTCTCGGGTGAAGCGGGCCAAAGAGTCCTTGTCACCAATGGAGTTGATCTCCACAGAGGTCGATGAATATCCTTCTTCAGCCAAGATCGCTCGGCCGGTCTGGATAAGTATGGCTTCGGCGATCGGTCCGGAAGATCCCAGGATTTCCAGGTCGGCATAACGTTTTGGATTTGCTCCGCGGCAAGGATCTTTGAAGTAGAGCATGACCGGCTGAGGCAAGTTGTGCATATTTGATTCATTGTACGTTCGGATCAAGGCGATTTTTTCCTCCACATGAAGCGGTAAATGGCCATGACTCTCCGTTTCGTCGTCGATATAGTCACCCTCGCTGAAATCCTTGGCGGCCTCAAGGTCGGCCTTGCCGATGGTCGGGCTTTTGATCGGCTGGAAACCGTAATAGACGGGGATCTCGCCGATCTTGTCCAGATTCTCAAAATTCATGAATTTCGAGTCGGCTGATTTTTTCTGTTTGGAATTGGATTCGTTCATGTTTGTGGATTATTCATTAAACTTTCCCGGTAAGATCGACAATGTTGTAATGGGCAAAAGACGGAGGATGGGTCGGCCGACGATAAAGCGCTTGTCCAAGTTGCCCCAGACTCTGGAATCGGAGCTTTGGTTGCGGTTGTCGCCCATGACGAAATACTCGTTCGGTCCGAGATTGGTCGACAATGTATCATGCGAGGCGTGAATCGGGTCGAGGTAATCCTCGACAAGCTCGGTCGTTGTGGCCGCCGGTCCGGAACTCGTAACGAAGATCCGACCATCGTTGATCTGGACTTTCTCATTGGGTAAACCGATGATGCGTTTGATGTAATAGATGCTGGGATTATTTGGATATTTGAAGATGACGACATCACCACGGGTCGGCTTCTCAAATCTGTAAGTCAGGCGGTCGACTATGAGGAACTGACCGGTGGCGAATGTCGGGTCCATGGAAGCACCATCGACGATGAACGGTTCGGCGATGAAATAACGGACGGGGAGGGCGATCAAAAGCGCGATGAAGATGACACTGACCCACTCGCGGACATTTTCCCAAATAGTCCTAAAGGTAGTGTCGCCAGACTGCATAATGGAGCCATTATAGCGCATTTTTTGCCATAATGCAAATTTCAGAAAAATATACTATAATCGAGATATGCCTTACATCATCGCTGGCCTGGGCAATCCAGGGGAAGAATATGCAAATACGCGCCACAACACCGGGCGCTTGGTTTTGGATTTTATAAGGAAGGAAAACGGTGACGAAGAATTCAAGCTCAATAAAAAAATCGATGCTTTGACGGCTGATTGTAAAATTGGAAAAGAGAAGGTCAACTTGATCGCTCCGGAAACATTCATGAATAATTCCGGCAAGGCAGTCAGTCTATTAGTAAAAAGCATCAAAGCCGCTGAAAAATTGATCGTTATCTATGATGATTTCAGCCTGCCTCTCGGTCGTATGAGGATTTCCTACAATCGGAGCTCTGGCGGGCACAATGGTCTGGAGTCGATTATCAAGGCTGTGAAGACCGAGGCTTTCATCCGTATTAGAATTGGTACTGCGTCAGAAAACGCCAAAGGCAACGCCAAGCTTATTCATGGAGAAGAAAAGATTGAGAAGTTTATTTTGGGCAAATTCAAGGATGACGAGTTAAAGACTTTGAAAAAGGTTTCCAAGAATGTAAATGAGGCCGTGGCGATGATCATCAGAGAAGGGAGAGAAAAGGCGATGAGTGTGTGGAATGGAATGTAATCATCCAAAAAATCCCCCGTCCTTCGGCTCACGCCTCAGGACACCCCCTTTTTCAAAGTGGGATCCTCCTCTCAAACTGCTTATTGAGTATAACTCGCTTTGACTCTAATAATTCATTGTGTTTAATTCTTAACCTAGAGAGTATTTGAACAATAGCGATCAGTATTGCAATAGCTGTACGTTGGAGAATCCTCCTTTGAAAAAGGAGGTGGCTCTGAGCGAAGCGAAGAGACGGAGGATTTTCTAGATCGAAATACGAGGCTTAATTTACTTCTTCTCCCCGGTATACGACAATGCCATCTTTTGCTCTTTGGGATCGAATAGGGAAATCTTGAAATCATAAGTCTTGCCCAATTCCAAAGTTTTCCTCAACTTCTCTTCTGAACCAAATTCGGAGACGTGAACCAGACCGGCGACGCCTTCCTCGATGGAAGCCAGGGCACCGTGTTTGTTGAATTTGATGATGACGCCGGAGACGAGCATGTCCTTCTTGTATTTCTTGGCGGCTTCGGTCCAAGGATTCGGCTTGAGCTGTTTCAAAGACAGGGAAATCTTGCCATCTTTGATCTCGATGATCTTGGCCTTGATATTCTGGCCGACTTTGACGAAGTTTCTCGGATCGTCAACCAGTCCCCAGTCGATCTCTGAAATGTGGATGAGTCCTTCCAAACCTTCCTCAAGCTTGACGAAGACCCCGAAGTCGACGACTCCGGTGATGGTCCCTTCAACCTCATCGCCGATCTCGTACTTGCTGACGATCTTTTCCTTTTCCTTGGTCTCAGAGCCTTTCTCGGAGAAGATCAGTTTGCCTTCCTTGGGATCGGCGGTAATGATGGACAACTGGAGTCGGGTGCCGACCAACTTCTTCAATTCATCGAGGATCTTATCCTTGTCGCCGTCAGCGATCCTCGGGTAGTGATCAGTCTTGAGTTGGGAAGCCGGAAGGAATCCGACAATGCCTTGCCATTCGATGAGAAGACCGCCTTTGTTGGCTTCCTTGACCGGAAGATCGAGGATCTTCTTTTCTCTGATGGCAACCTCGGCTTCATTCCAGATCAGGGCTTGGCGGGCTTCCTTCAGGGAAAGTTCGTAATAACCTTCCTCATGGGCGGTGTCGACGATCTTGGCGGCGACGACATCGCCGACGTTGATCTTCTTGATGACATCGCGGGCGATGATGAATTCACGGCCGTAGATAATACCGGTGCCAAAAGGCGCCAAGTCAACATAAACAGCTGACTTTTCCAAAGCAATGACCGGACCTTCGACGAGGTCGCCGATGATCGGCGGATTCTTCATCGTAGCGGACAATTTGCCCATGGCGCTCTCTTTTTGCGCCTCGGTAAGTTCCATGTCGCCTTTGATTTTTGGCGTGGATTCTTTTGTAGAAACCGGCTTCTTTGAAATCTTGGCCTTTGTTGTTGCTTCGACTTTTTCTATTTCTTTCGATTCGACAACTTCTGTTTCAGACTTGCGACCTGTAAGGGTCTCTTTTAATTTCTTGAACATATTTGTGTCTCCGCTCCGCTTTTTAGTTGATTAATAATTAAGTGCGGGATAACGCGAGACTATTAAAACGGCCGCTTGCCGCATAGCCAGAATCTACCATTTATGTGTGATTTTGTCTACTTTTTTAAAGCGGTATTGAGTATGCGTTTGAAGGGACTAGGGACTAGGTTCTAGGGACTAGGTTGTTGAATAAGATTATCTCGTTAGAAATCTATAAAAGGGAAGAATATGCGGCTGAAAACTTCAAAGATGTTGGCGGTCATATTCTGATCAAATGTCAAAGCTGTCGGCAAACTTGAGGGAGAGGGCGACGGATAGGATGAATTTCGGGGTGACGGAGAAGTATTTGGTGATACTGAAACTGAGGCGCTAGGAGAAGCCGTCGGGGTGACGCTTGGAGTTGGGCTGGGTGAAGGGAAAATACTGACTGAAGGCAAAGAAGTGAAGCTTGGTGCCGGTGAATTGGACTGGATCGGAATCTGAGAGGGAACCGGCACTGCTGAATTTGACGGTGTTGGCAATTGGGAAGGAGTCGGATGAATAGTTGCCAAAGGCGAACTTGAAGGCTTAGGCGTATTGGTCGGAATTGTCGAGACTTGTGGGGAAACGTTCGGAACATTCAAAACTGTCGGTGATGGCGATTGAACATTCGCGCACGTCTTCCCAGTCCAGATGAAATTGGCCGGACAAATCACAGAGACTGGACTATTTGATGGAGCTGGCACCAAAGAGGTATTGAAGGTTGGGATTGAAGAAGATTTGGGTGACGGCAGATTGACCTTCGGGGTATTGGCCGGAACGCCGGTCACTGTTTCGATGACCGTTGAGATCGTCGAGGAAACCAAGCTCTTCATCTTTTGGAAAAAGCTCTTTTGAGACTGCTGTGCGGAAGTTATTGGCAAAAAGTTTACTGAAGGTGAAGGTGACGCGTTGAAAAGAAGACTGGCGTTTGCTGCAGAATACAACTGTCCATCGATTGTCCCGTCTTCAGAGAAATCTTCTGAGATTGTGTAATCATTGATCGAAGACGCTGGATTAATATTTGTCGAAGAAACTGATATCGAATCAGCGGCGGCCGCCAAATTATCCGTCCGGTCTTCATTTGAATCGGAGATCAGGCTATTGCCCATTTTCTTGCAATCAGGCCAATATTTATAAGCTTCGCCGCCTTTGATGGCCGCTAGAATGTAACCGCAGCTCACGACGTTGAACCTGGACGAGCCGGAGACGTCGTTCATGATGCTGACGTTTGAAGGCCGATAGAGATCTGGCAGGCTGCAACCTTCTAGTTTGGTGGATCCGTAAGGAGTTTTGACGTCATATATGTAGCCAACAGGTGCATTCGAATCCGGTTTCCTACTGCAATTTGTTTCAACCAAACTGAAGTTTCCCGAGCCATTTTTATACGGGTATTCATCGTTCAAACCGGCAAAGGTGTGGGAAAATTCGTGCAAAGACACCATATTGACGTTCTTTTTTGATCTAGGGTTTATGATCGCTCCGGACGCTTGGCCAGGGAAGGCGATGCCGGCGTTGCCGGCGCTTGAGAGCGATGATGAATAAACGAGCCTGATTCCCGGGCAAGCATTGACACCATTGAAATGGGCGTTGAAAGCCGCGGCCTTTGCTCCATATTTGTCTCCGGCTTGGGCGATGCTAAGGAGCATGTCGAGCCCGTCGGGATATTGTCCGAGGTCAGTGATGATTGAAAAAGCGGCGACATTGGATTTGTATGGCTGAATGGCTACCAAGGCTTTTGACCAGAAATCATCACTGAGTTTGAAAATATCGGCCACAGCCAAACCGGCGCTTTGTCCTCTTACAAAAGCAATTTGATTTGAGCCATTGCCGGCGATCGGAGCGCAAAGTCCGAAAGCCGCACCAGCTGAAGATTTTGCAATCGTCCCGTCATTTTGCGGAATTTCGACGACAATATCCGCCGGAATATTATTTTCCGTGGCGGTAATCAACTTTTCCAGTTTTTCTTTGCTGGCGATCCCATCCGGCCAGCCTTTGATTTTCCATTCATATATCGGTTGCGTCTTGTCGTCACTTCCATCGGGATTTATTACATATTTGTCGTTCCAGACGAAAGTCCCCGGACCGACCAGGATTTCATTATTTAATTGGAGAGAAACCTTCCAAGGCAATGAACTCGGCGGAGTGGTCGAATAATCGGACGGCTTGTCTGTATAGCAGAAGCCAAATTGGGGAACGATCTGGACAATAAGATCGTAAATAGGAGTCAAAGGCAAATCAGGAGTCGAACGGGTCTTTTTCATCATTGCTTGAAATGACGGGTCGACGATCATGTCCAATGAATTGCCTTTAATCCCAGTCGGGTAATTGTATTTTCCGTTGGGCGTAATGTTTTCCGGGCAGGGACCTTGGCCGTAACGGATGACGGAAGTATTTTGGGCGAGGGTTTTGGGGGCGAAGAAGGTTGAACTGAGGAGGATAGTTGAGAGGATCAAGAATAATCTTTGAACGCGCATGGCTTAATTATACAGCAAAAAGAAAGTATGCTAAATTACCTCTATGATAATAACCTATCTCGGTGGCGAATTCGTGAAGATCCAATTTGGCGACACTATTCTAGCCTTCAATCCGGTTTCCAAGGATTCGCAGTTGAAGACGGCCAAATTTGGTGCTGATATTGTTCTCTGCAGTCTCAACCACTTGGACATGAATGGTGTCGATCAGGTGACATTTGGCGACAAAAAACCTTTTGTTGTGAGCGGTCCCGGTGAATATGAGATCAAGGATGTCTTCATAAAAGGTTTGTCGTCACAATCAGGCTACGACGGCGAGAAGCGGATCAATACCATATATACGGTGGCTCTTGAAGGAATGAACATTTGTTTTCTTGGTGCGGTCAACACTCCGGAATTGCCCAAGGATACCGATGAGGCGATCGAAGCTGTCGACATTCTTTTTGTGCCGATCGGCGGCGGAGGCGTTTTGGAGCCGTCCAATGCCTACAAGTTGGCTGTTTCGATTGAGCCGAAAATAATCATCCCTATCCATTACGGAGACATCGGCATGAAGGACGCCCTCAAAGCCTTTCTCAAGGAAGCCGGCGAAAATCCAAAACCTGAGTCGAGATTAACTTTAAAGAAAAAAGACTTGGAAGGCAAAGAAGCCGATGTTGTGGTCCTTGAACAAGAATAAGAGCTATTCTCCACAGATTAGCGATTGCTTGTCTTAAAAAGTAGTATAATGATCTTGTACTGGATATTACAATCATGTCTTTCCAAACTTTTCTTGAAGATCTAAGAGCCAAACCCGAGCATATTCGCACTCGTTATGCTTTTCTGACAGCCTTTGGATTTACCGCTATTGTCGCGGCCTTTTGGTTACATTCCTTTTCATTCTTTAATGAAGGCTCCCAAGCCGCGGTGGCGGCCGCCATCAATAAGACCGGCACTCCGGGTCAGTCTCTCATAGCGGGGGTTGGCTCTTTTGCGACTGATATAAAAGAGATTATTTTTGGTTCAAAAAAAGTCACTTATACGAGCGTCGAAGTGAGGCCGGGGAAGAGATAATTTTGCTTGTCATTCCCGCGAAGGCGGGAATCCAGTGTTGAATGTCAAATGTCAAATTTCCAATGACAAATCAATGTCAAAATCCAAAATCCAAATTTTGACATTTGAGCTTTGGATTTGATTGGAAATTTGTCATTTGGATTTTGTCATTTGTAA